>Ga0256838_1000017_pt1 | contig 139017 bp, 135 predicted proteins | sample 4571419metaG_FD_185978 | JGI IMG/M metagenome (GOLD analysis project Ga0256838, IMG submission 185978) | Hydrothermal vent microbial communities from Guaymas Basin, Mexico - 4571-419 | ecosystem: Environmental > Aquatic > Marine > Hydrothermal vents | place: Mexico: Guaymas Basin | collected... | reverse complement strand
AAAATGTTTGGACTTAAAAAAGAGTCAGATATACTCTCTCATGCAAAAGATATTATTCATGAACCTACAATGAAAGCTATTGAGCGTTATACTGGTGTAGCTTTTGACTATTTATCTTATACAACATTAGATAATGCCACACAGGCATATATAGATAAACATGTAATCTTATGTTCTAACCTTTTTGGATTTTTACGTGCTGATGATTTTATCCCTGCTTATCGTTTAAAACAGGGGTCTTTGGTTGGAGATATTAATGTAGAAAAATTTTATTCTCTTCATGGTACAGTGTTAATGGATAGTTATTTAGAAAATGATGAGATTTTAGATCTTCGTGCAGGATTTTATGATAAATTTTATAAACCTACCAAACCCTATACCACGCTAAAATTTATTAAAGATGGAAAAGTTGTAAGCCACTGGGCAAAAGCGTATAGAGGTATTGTTTTACGAGAGATAGCCAAAGCAAAGATAGCGTCTATAGATGACTTTATGAAACTCCCCATAGAAGGGTTAGCAATTCATGAAATACAGACGAAAAGATATAAAACTGAAATTATTTACAACATAGGTTAATTGTGAAACTCCCTAGCTACAATACCCTTCATAAAATACTTCTTTTTTTACTCTTTTTTATGGTGATACTAGGATTACTTTTTGATACAAATTATAATTAAGGATTAAAATGAAGAAAAATATATTTGAAATGGGTGCAAACTTTGAGAGTGATTGGTCATCTGATAATAAAAAAATTGATAAAGTTACTCAAACTGTAGAGATTTTACCTCCTGAGAAACATCAACTTCACTTTGCTAAAGAGAAAAGAAGAGGAAAGGTAGTAACCATAGTTAAACCTTTCCATATTGAGAAAAAAGAGTTACAACTGCTCTTAAAGAAATTGAAAAAAAGATTTGGCACTGGAGGTACAGTCACAGAGACTTCATTAGAGCTTCAAGGAGATAGCGTAACACTTGTAAAGCCATATCTACAAGAGTTAGGATATAGAATGAAATAATATTTTGAAGATAAGATATAAATTATCCCTACAAGATAAACATAATACCTATCTTCTTACCAAATCACTAAAGTAATTTATAGTATACTAGCGACCATATCAATATGAAGGTTTTTTATGAAACTACTTACTACACTCTTTTTACTTTTTTCACTTCTTACCTTTACAGCATGTGAAGGACCTAGAGTAGGTGGAAATGTAAAAAAAGAGTACTTTAAAGGGGGTAAAGTCAGCTCTGAGTTTACTATGACTGACACAACAGGACTCAATGGTAAACTAAAAAAATATGGATACGAGGGTCATCTTACTTCTGAAGTTAGCATCAAAAATGGTGTTAAAAATGGTACAGAGATATGGTACGACGGTATGGGTAGAATTATAAGAAAAGTACCTTATGACAATGGTAAGATACATGGTACAGTAAGAGAAATGTATCCAAATGGTACAGTTATGGCAACGATTCAATATAGACACAATATAAGACAAGGCAAAGCTTACTCTTACAAAAAAGATGGAAAAGTATTTAAAAAAGTCGTATTTAAAGATGGTCGTATCATAAACTAAACATGTATCTACTTCCACAATATACACATATTGTAAATAAAAAACTTAAACATACCTATTTAAGTTTTGATGCTTTAGGCAACTTGATTATTAAATCGCCTAAAGTATCTCAGAAATATATAGAACAACTCCTTCTTAAAAAATCTTCATGGATAAATAGTGCTAGGGAGAAGATTTTACAAAAAAAAGGTAAGCCTGTAAATTTTAATCAAAATCCTATACTCTATTATCAGGGAATAGCTTATCCTCTACAACTTATAGCACATACTAAAAAACATACTAAACTACTTTTTGATGATGAGTATTTTAGCCTCTATTTTTCTAACTATGATGAGAAACTTTTTTATAAGCACATAGATAACTTTTATAAACAGAAGGCAAAAGATCTTATCCCAATAATTGTAGAGCAGTGGTCACAAAAGATGAATGTAACCCCTAGTAAAATAAACTTTCGTAAAACAAAAAGACAGTGGGGAAGTTGTTCTTCTAAAAATCATTTATCTTTCAATACAATGATGATGAAACTTCCAAAGAATGTGATAGAATACATTATAGTGCATGAGCTTTCACATATTAGACATAAGCATCATAAAAAAAGCTTTTGGAACGAGGTAGAAAAATACCTACCTCAATATAAAAAAGAAGTTATGCAACTGCATACCTATACAACCTAAGGAGTTCTCTATCGATACAATTTATCTCATACTATTTATGCTTATTATTCTAATAGGCTCGGTTTTTACCTATATCTATTATTTAAAAGAAAAAAAAGAGCAACTTGCTGCTATAGAAAGAGGTTTCTGCCCCAAATGCCAACAGAAGTCTATAGAGCTTACAGACCAGAGGTCAGGTGGTTGTTCTGGACCTAAGTTACTTACCTTTGAATGTTTAGAGTGTGGATACACAAATAGCTTTTCTGTACAAAATAACCAAAACTGTGGTCTTTAAATAACGATTACAGCCTACTTTTATATTTAAACAAGCTTATTTAGATATAAGTATAAACAATAAAAAAGTTACTTAAATGCATAATTAAATATTCGCATTTATACCATAGGAAAAAGATGAGAATACTAACTGTAGGCTTTAGTGATGAATACGCTAAAGAACTTGACAAAGAGTTAAGCCAATACTTTATCTGTATTGTAGATAATGCTATTGATATATATGATGCAACCAACTTTACTGACTTTAGACACTATGAACTCGTTATCATCGTAGATGAAAATGTAAATTTATCACTTGAGCGTTATGTTAATGAGGTAAAAAAGAAAAAGAGTGAAACTAAAGTAATGATACTTACAGAAGTTTATAGTAAACAGCCTTACTTTTATGCATTAAAAGCTGATGATGTTATTTGTCATCATTGTGAGCATCCAGACCTTATAGCTGCTAGAGTATTAGCAAATATGAGACACCTTTTTGGTTTACAAATTACTATAGATAAACTTATTATAGATATACCAAATAAACAGATAGCTTATGAAGATAATATAGTTTCACTTAATGGTAAGACTTTTGATATATTGGCCTATTTAGCACTGAGAAAACAGCGTGTCTTTTCTAAAGATGAAATCATTAATGCACTTTGGCATGAACCTGAATATGTCAGTGACAATACTGTAGAAGTTGCCATTAACCAAATTAGAAAAAAACTCAAAAGTACACTTGGTTTTCAAGTGATTCACACTGTAAGAAGAAGAGGCTATAAATTCTCTTACGATGAGTAAAAACGCTTTATAAACTCTCTATATTACCTACTACTCTTCCAACTATTGTTATTTCATCTGAAGCAATAATCTCAGGAGAGTAGATTTTATTATCTGAAATCAACTCTATCATACCATCTGCACGTTGACGAATACGCTTAATAAATAGACCTGATGTTGTTGAAGCGATAAAAATACCATCTTTTTTTATACTAGTTTGTTTTCTATCTATAAAAACAATAGAATTATCTTGTAGTGTTGGCTCCATAGACTCACCATTAACATGAATAGCTTCTAATTCAGTATTCCCTAACCCTACCATATTGTGTACGATTCTTTTATCTAAGGTAATCATCTCATACGCTTCATCAAATGCATACGCTCCCCCTCCCGCACTCGCAGCAATATCAGAAAAATAACGTACATGAAAGAACTTATCTGTCTCTTCTTTAAGCATATCTACTGCTTGGTCAAAAAAAAGCCAATTTACTGAAATCTTTTTTAATGCACAAAACTCTAATATCTCTTTATAAGGAATAGAATCTCTCTGTTTCATGGTTGCAAATGTAGCTTGAGGGATATTGAGTGCCATAGCTACATCTTTATCAAATACTTTTTTCCCTACTGTACGTTCAGAAAGAACATCTTTTAATTTTTCTATTATTTCACCAAGTATTAACATTATTAATTCCTTTTCTTTTATCTATTATACACTATAGAGATAAAAAGTATTACAATTTGCCATACTTCTTATATAAATTTTATTTTAATAGTACAGTATGATATATTTATACTGAATATCTACAAATAAAAGGCGTTATTAAATTATGCGATTAAAATGGGGATATACTATTATATCAGAGCTTGCTATGTTTCTAAGAGCAAGGGAGTAAGCGTATGAAGCTTACCCAAAAAGTAAAACTGTTACCTCATCTCCTACCTTTTTACTACTCTCTTCTTCAGAGGTAACAAGAAGTGCTACACTACCGAGCATATTGGTTAAGATAGCAGAAGAGCCTACTTTTTTATCTTTAAAATCTACATAATACTCTCCACCAAGTAAAGAGATATTACAAGCAGTAAACTCTGCTTTTTTAGCACGCTTAATAAATGGCTCTTTTAGTGTAGCTTTCACTTCTAAAAGTGTGCTACATCCTTGCTGTAACTTCTCTATAAGAGGCACCACATAAAGTAGTGCTGTCACAGTAGATGAGTAAGCAAAGCCTGGTAAACCTATGATAAATTTATCACCTTTACGTGCCACCATAATATGCTGTCCAGGTTTAACACGTACCCCTTTAAAAAGTACATCACAACCCAATTCTACTATAACATCTTTTACAAAATCAAAATCTCCTACACTCACTCCACCCGTAGTAACCACAATATCACTCTGTTCTAATGCACTAGCTACTGCTTTAGTAATATTTGCCTTATCATCTTTAATACACCCTAACTGCATAGGCAAACCATCATACTTTTCTACTATTGATTCTAGTATATAGTTATTTGAAGAGCGTATTTGAGCATTATTGGTTTGAGTCTCTCCAAGCTCTAAAAGTTCAGAACCCGTAGAGAGTATAGCAACTGTAGGTTTTTCATACACTAAAAGTGTCACGATATTAAGAGAACTCATTACTCCTATTTGGGGGAAGTCTATTTTTGTACCTTTAGCGATAAGAAGTTGCCCTTTAGCGTAGTTCTCTCCTACTTCACGTACAGAGAAGCATTGAGGAACTTCCTCTTTTATGACTATCTCATCGCCCTCTACCTGTACATTTTCAATAGGGATAAGCGTATCTGCCCCTTTAGGCATAAGTGAACCTGTAAATGTTTTAATACATGTCCCACCTATCACTTCCTCTTTACTAATAGACCCAGCAGGGTTGATACTGGCTATTTTTAATCTTCCTAAATTCATATCCTCATGAATAATAGCATAGCCATCCATCGCAGAAGTAGGATACTCTGGTGAGTTATGATCTGCAATAATATCTTCTGCTAATACATACCCTAAAGCATCTACTAAATAAAGTTTTTTTGTTTTAAAATTTTTAATTTCAAGGTTTTGTAGTATCTCTATTGATTCGTTAAAATGTATCATGCTAATAATCCTGCTCCATTCATGGGTGTACTTCTATCGGCAGCATAAATACGCTTACCATTCTTCACATCATATTTCCAGATAGGTGCATTGGCTTTAAAATCTTCTACAAATGCATCTATAAGATCTAAGGCTACCCTACGCTTAGGTGAAAATACTGCTGAAACATACGAAGAGGTATGCACAGGCACATCTCCTGTGGCATGTGCCATCTTCACTACTGCACCTAATGCTTTTGCTTTCTCTTGCCACTCATCAAACCATGCTTTAAGCACAGGTTCATAAATGTCAAAACTAAGTGCTTCTATCTTATCTTCTGCACGAATAGTTCCAACAAAAGGAATATAAGCACCATAGTTTGACTCTGCTTGTTCATCTAGCCATCTACCAAAAATCTCTTTGGTATCTAAAGCTCCATTATAAAGCTCCATACCCTACCCTCCACACACAGGAGGAAGAATAGAAACTTTATCTCCATCTTTAAGTGCTGTACTCAAGTCATTGACCATTATGTCATTAAGTGCAACTGCACATTTGTCTAACCATGCACTTAGGTTACTGTCAAGTTTGAGTTTAGCAGAGACATCTGCTAAAGTGGTTGCTTCCATCTCTATAGGTGCTTTACCTATGGGACCTAAAAATTCTACTTTTATCATAGCGTAATCCTTTACGCGATTATAATTCTTGTTTGGTATAATACTGCTTAATTTATAGGGAGTCACTACAATGCTATTTGGTTCTATTTCATACCTCAACCTCTTACCTTTTCAACTCTTTCTAAAACGCTACATCTCTAACAATGCAGCAAGCATGTCCTTTAGCCATAAACGTGCTGTCCCTTCTGCTATAAATAAAGCACTCAAACGTCGCAGTATTCATGCTGCCTTTATCTCTTCTGTAGAGTCACGTAAGTGTAGATGTACTAACTTAGGCATTATCGCTCATAAAAAGGTTTACTCTGTACTTTTACTTGAAGGAGAGAACCAAACAGACCCAGCATCTGCCACCTCTAACCAACTTGCAAAGGTATTGGGATTAAAAGGTAAAGTCCTCATAGGCGACGCAGCCCTCAAGTATCACCTTGATGGAGGCAAAGGGTTAGACTTAGCCCAAGAGTGGTACAAAAAAACAAACTTACCCTTTGTCTTTGCCCGTCTATGCTACAACAAACATGGAAAAAGCATAGAAAAACTAGCACACACCTTCGCCCACACTAAAGTAAAAATACCTCAATACATTTTAAAACGTGAAGCAAAAAAAAGAGACATTACCCCAAAAGAGCTTACTTGGTACTTGGAGCATATCTATTATAAGATGGATTGGAAGGCTAAAAGGTCTTTGAAGTCGTTTTTAGCAAGTTAATACAAAAAACCAAAAAGCCATAATGGTATTTTATTACCAAAGCCTATCTCTATATCATCTGCGACTACATAAGAGTGAGGTATATCTTTTATCTGTTTAAAGCTTTTATTTTTCCCACCTATTTCAAACAGATGTTTATTCTCTATTAAAAAATCTCCCTCTTTAGGAATACTCAATGCATACTCATTTTCTAAAAAAGCCACAAATATCGTCTCTCTAATAGTTACTATAGAAGCATTACTACAGTAGCTATGATTTAGATTTGGATTATTCAAATAGACTTTATCTGGCTTAGTAAAGATATTATCACCCTTATGTTTAGCACGTATAAGGTTGAGTACCTTTCCTCTATGCAAGTACTCAAGATAGAGATAAAGTGTATCTCTATCTATACCTATTTTATGACTAAGCTCTTTAATATTGAGTTTAAAAGGCTCAGAGTAACAGATAAGCTGTACAAGCTTTTTTAAATTAACCACATATTCATATTTAATCTTAAAAAGTGTAGGTATATCTACCTCTATAACCGTATTAATCGTTTCATTTAGTTTAATACTATATTTTTTGGGGTTTTCAAAATAGAAAGGGTAGTACCCAAAAGAGAGATACTCTTTCCAAAACTCTAAAGGCTTTACTTGTTCTTTTATTGAAAAGGCAATATCGGTGTGGTTCTCTAAAATATCTTCTAAAGTGTAAGTACTTAATTTTATACCTGTTTTAAACTCCAAAAATTCTCTATAGCTCAATCCATTAACACGGTAGAGTACAGCTCGCCTACTCAAGTCTGCTTTGGCATGTTCTAATTCTATGGCAGAAGAGCCAAAAGTAGGATTGTATTCCTATTTTATTGTATTTTTATAGGGTTATATACGTAAGTAGGTCGGGGTGTCCTCTCCCCGACCTACGAGAAATATTACTCTATCGTAGCTATCGCCTTCTCAATCCTCTTAATCGTCTCACTCACTCCCAAGATAGCCATAATCTCATCCATTCCTGAACCTGTCATAGAACCCATGAGGCTTACACGTAGTGGCATACCTATTTTTCCGAAGCCTATCTCTTTCTCTTCTACTATCTTTTCCATGACTGAGTGAAAGGCTTCTTTGGTTGTAGGTTGAGCTAAGGCTAGCATATCTGCAAAGGCATTGAGTATGGCTTTAGCTTCTCCTTTGAAGGCTTTTTTAGAAGATTTGGCATCGTACTCTACTGGTGCTATTAAGATAAGCTTGATTTGTTCTGCTAACTCTACTAGGGTTTTACCTCTCTCTTTGGTAGCATTCAAAATCATAGAAGCTTTGTCATTACCCTCTAAATCTACATCAAAATCTTTTAGTAATCCTATAAGCTTCTCGTCTGATGCCTCTTTAATGTAGTGAGCATTGAGCCAAAGAAGCTTGTCTAGGTTGTAGTTTGATGAACTTTTGTTAATGTTATTTGGGTCAAAAAGCGTTATCATCTCTTCTATGCTAAATATCTCTTGGTCACCATGACTCCAACCAAGACGCACAAGGAAATTTAAAAGTGCCTCAGGTAAATAACCCATCGTTTTGTAGTCCATTACATCTGTAGCACCATCACGCTTAGAGAGTTTTTTGCCTTGTTCATTGTTTATCATCGCAACATGGTAGAAATTTGGTAAGGTAAAACCTAGTGCATTATAGACTACTATCTGCTTAGGCGTATTGTAAAGGTGGTCATCTCCACGGATGACATCGGTTAAGCCCATAAGTGCATCGTCTATAGCCACTACAAAATTGTATGTAGGTGCACCATCTGCACGTGCGATGACAAAGTCATCTACTTCAGTAGCTTCTACAGAGAAGTCCCCTTTAACACCATCTTTAAAAGAGATACGCCCATCTTGTGGTGCTTTTATACGGATAACTGGCTCAACACCATCTGGAGGAGTTCCCGTAAAGTCACGGTAGCGTCCATCATAACGGGCACGCTCTTTTTTAGCCATCTGCTCTTCACGAAGAGCAGTTAGCTCCTCTTTTGACATATAACACTTGTATGCTTTACCCTCTGCTAGTAGCTGGTCAATGTACGTTTTATAAAGCTCAAAACGCTTTGACTGATACACAACCTCACCATCATGACTCATGCCTACCCATTCAAATGCTTTTAAAATGGCATCTTTGGCTTCTTCTGAGTTACGTGCCATATCTGTATCTTCTATACGCAGAAGAAATTCACCCTTACTATGCTGAGCGGCAAGCCATGAAAAAAGTGCGGTTCTAAGTCCACCAATGTGTAAATACCCTGTAGGAGAAGGTGCAAAACGTGTAACTGTCATAATATAATACCTTGAAATAAATTAGTGAGATTGTATCGAAAATGTGGTTAAAGAGGATTGTTGAAGTTTTGAGTAAAAGAGAAATATTTCTCTTTTACTTTGTATTTTACTTCTTTGTTGCGTACTTATGTTCTTCTATTTTTTTAGCTAAAGATGGGCCAACACCTTTAACATTGATGACATCTTTAATTGTTTTAAATTTTTCAGATTTTCTATGATTTATGATAGCATCCGCTTTTTTATCACCTACACCCTTTACTTCCATAAGCTCTACTTTAGAAGCTTTATTAAGTTGAGCAACACTCATAGCCAACAGTGACGAACTTGCAAGAACTAAAAATCCTGCGATTACTTTTTTAAACATATTTTTCCTTTTTATTATTATTTTAGTTATGTCATAATATAACTAGAATAATTATATCAAATATTTCTTTTAAACTCTGGAACAATTTTTTGTAAAGCTTTTACCTTGTTAGTAGTGTGAAGTAATGAATCAATATCTTTTTCTAACTTTTTTATCTCATAATTGCTTCTCTTTGAGATAAAAATAGAACTGTACTTTGTATTCTCTTCACTCTCATCAAGTAGTAACTCTTCATAGAGTTTTTCACCAGGACGTAAACCAGAAAAAATTATCTCTACCTTCCCTTCTTTACCATAGAGTTTTATCATCTGCTTTGCTAAATCTACTATCTTAATAGGCTCACCCATATCTAAGATAAAAAGCTCTCCTCCTTTGGCTATTGCTGCTGTTTGCAGAACAAGTTGACACGCCTCAGGAATAAGCATAAAGTAACGCGTAATATCAGGGTGTGTAACAGTAATGGGTCCACCCTCCTCTATCTGCTGTTTAAACTTAGGTATGACTGAACCACTTGAACCTAAAACATTACCAAAACGTACAGCGACTATCTCTGTATCTTTTGCCTTTACATTGTTAGCATAGAGTTCTGTAACACGTTTAGTTGCACCCATTACATTTGTGGGGCGTACTGCTTTATCTGTAGAGATGACTACGACTTTCTCCACTTCATTTTCTATACTTACATCTATTACATTTTTAGTACCTAAGACGTTGTTTAAGACGGCTACATCTTGGTTATTTTCACAGATAGGTACATGTTTGTAGGCTGCTGCATGTATGACTATTTGTGGTTTTATTTCTCTAAATATATTCTCTAAACCTTTTTTATCTACTACAGATATAAGCTTTAATCTAGCATCTTTTACCGATTCACCTATCTGATAAAGGTTATACTCACTATGATCTATGAGTGTTAAATATGCAGCACCAAACTCTTGACACTGCTTTGTAATCTCAGAACCGATACTTCCCCCTGCTCCTGTAATGAGTATAGATTTACCTTCTATAAAGGAGGCAATCGTATCTAAATCCAGATCTTTAGGATGACGAGCAAGGAGATCTTCAACTGTAATCTTTTTAAGTTTTGTCTCTTTTTCACCTAAAGCCAGTACACGTATATCGTAAACTTCAAGTTCATTTAACCTTGTATAGAGTGATTTTAGCATAGTTGGTTCAAACTCTTTAGCAAAAATTACAGATTTTATCTTCTCTCTTTTAACTATGGATTCTATATCTTTAAATTGCTGTACTTGTATATTTGAGAGGTAACTATCTACTACCATCTCTTGGTCATCTACTACTGCTGAGATATAAAAGTCTTTCTGCTCTTTTAGAATGGTTTGAGCAAAAGGCGAAACCCCTATAAGCAGCGTTTTTGTCAAATTTGTATTGCGTCCTCCCTCTACCATAAGCCTTTTTGAAATTCTCAATGTCCCTATAAACATCATCGACAAGAAAAGATCAATAATAAGAACAGACCGAGGAAATGGCGCAAAAAATTCAGGGGATATATAGAAGATACCTACAAACACACCATAGGCTAAAACATGTGCATAAAAAAGCTTTTTCACTTCATATAAAGAGACAAATCTCCAAGATACACGATATATTTTCAAATAGGTGATAGCTACAATCTTGAGTATTACTAGTGTAGTAAACACCAAAGGAAAGTTTTCTAAATATTGTGTTTTAATATGAAAATTAAAACGTAAGTTGTACGCTAGAAGCAGTGTTCCAAAGGATAAAAGTATATCAAAAAGTACGAAAAAAGCGACTCTCTTAACAGCTGTGGGTCTAAGAAAAGTCATGCAGATACTTTTTAATACAATCTGAAACTCTTTTTACCTCATCGTCACTCATACTTGAACCACTTGGTAGACAGATACCTTGTTCAAAAAGTCTTTGTGAGGTTCCATCTTCGATGACTAATGCATCTTTAAAAAGAGGTTGTAGATGCATAGGCTTCCATAGAGGTCTACTCTCAATATTTTCTTTTTCTAACATTTCAATAATCTTCATAGGATTGGTGCGTTTAAAGGTTAATGTAGTTAACCAACGGTTTCCTCTACTATCTTGTATCTCTGGCATAAAAGTAATCTCTTCTACTTCACAAAGGTATTGTTGATAGAGGTTAAATATCTCTCTTCGTCTCTCTACTCTCTCATCTAAAACTTCCATCTGTGCAACACCTATAGCTGCCAAGACATTAGACATACGGTAGTTGTATCCAAACTCTTTATGCTCATAATGTAGATAATCCTCTTTGGCTTGGGTTGAGAGAAATTTTGCTTTATCTATCCACTCTTTATTTTCACTTATAAGCATACCCCCACCAGAAGTGGTTAATATTTTATTACCATTAAAGCTATATACTGCCATATCGGAAAAAGTACCACTCTGTTTTCCATGATACGCACTACCTAAAGACTCTGCGGCATCTTCTATAAGATAGATACCTGCCTCCTTACAAATAGCAATAATTTCATCTAATTTACATACCTGTCCATAGAGATGTGTAATAATCAAAGCTTTAGGTTTTTTAGGTGCTTCTTTTATGGCTTTTTTTAAAAGTTGGGGAGAGATATTCCAACTTTCATCACTATCTACAAAGATGGGTTTTGCATCTTGATATAAAATAGCAGATACAGAACCGATAAAAGTAAAACTTGAAGCCAAGACATAATCATCTCTACCTACTCCTAATACTCTTAATGCTAAATGCAATCCTGCAGTAGCAGAGGAGAGTGCTAAAGCATAAGGTGTACGTGTATAGCTCTCTATAGACTCTTCAAATTTGTTTATAAATGCTCCAATAGGGGCAATATAGTTACTCTCAAATACCTCTGCTATGTATTGTTGTTCTTTTCCACTCATATGTGGGGGAGAGAGAAATACTCTATTCATAAATTATCCTAAAATAGTTTTTATAATGTAGTCTATATCATTTTTAAGAGACCACTCTTTTAAATACACTTTATTAATTTGTACCTTATCTGGCCAGATAACCTCTTTATTATACTCTTCAGGATTTTCTTGGTTGGCTAACAGTTCCTCTTCATTTTTGTACTTTATGGAAGCGGGTCCTGTTATACCAGGAAGCAGTGTCAAAAGAATACGGTCATCACCTTGAAGCTGATCTGCAAAACCTACAACATCAGGTCTAGGTCCTACAAAGCTCATCGTTCCAAAAAGTACATTAAAGAGTTGTGGCAACTCATCTATTTTTGTTTTACGAAAAAACATACCACTTTTAGTGATACGATTATCTGTACTTGTTGTCACGGTTGTATCTACCCCTACTATGGATTTCATTGTTTTAATCTTAAAAACCCAAAATAACTCTCCACCTTTACCTACACGTTTTTGCATAAACAGACCATTACTTTTTGTCTCTATACTTGCAACAACCCATGCAAAAAAAACAATCCACCAAGTAAATGTAATGCCTATAAGCGATAGAACGATATCAAAAACCCTTTTTTGAATTTTCTCTAACTTGCTCAATATTTAAATCTTTAGTTTATAGATTTTACTATATGGTGAAGAGATAACCAATTCAAAAAGATCTTTATTGTACTTCTCTAACATAAACATTTGTACATAAGTAGAGTTAAATGTTTCACTATCCATTACTATAAATTTATTATAACTTTTCATATATACAATACAGTATGAACCATTTATATGATACTTTTGTGAACGTAACAGTACTTTATTCTGTTTAGTATTTTGTGTAATGATAAAGTTCTTTACCTTTACTTTCTGTTTTCCTAAAGTTATCTCTCCTCGTGTACTATCAAAAATCATTCCATTTCTAAGTGTCAAAATACCTTTTGCATTACTTTTTAAATCTGTAGGAGAAAAAAAGAACTCTCTCTCCTTTTTCCCTGTAGTTAAATCTAAGTTCCCAAAGACAGCTACAGTAGGGAAGATACGTAACATTCTATACGGTAGATAGAGGTAAATATCTCTTGTTTTCTCAGGAAGTTTATACTCACCACTCTCTATATCTGCTAAAAGGTCATTTGGATTAATCTGATTATCTTGTTTATTTTTAAACAGAGTATCTGCCACAATCTTATACTCAGAACTTACATACGTCTCAACAGCTAAACGGCTAAGGTTAGCTGCCATCTCTTGTGATGATGTCTGCATAATTTTAGAGATAATAAAATTATCATTATTATGTTTACCACCATCTATTAGTGTCGAAGTATCAGAGTAGTACCAGATAGGATAACCATAATCCCACCAGCTCAAAGTATAATCTTTTGGATTGGAAATATTTTTAAGCTTATCTAAGTCAGTTACTTCTGTTTTATTTAATACTGTAGGTACTTTATAACCTATAATATGTGTAATATTTGGATAAATCATCGCTGCGGTAAATATGGCTACTATAGTATATTTGATTTTATTCTCTTTAGCTAACTGCTCTGCAAGAACCCAAAATAGATAAACTGCACTCATCGCAGCTACTGGAACAGCATATACAGTAAATCTTAAACCACCCCATAGTGAAAAAACACCAATACCAATAAGAGGAAGAGCCAAGATAAAAGCACGATGTTTGACTACTAGGACTACATATCCTACAAGGGCTACTAGTACACCTAAAATAGAACCTGATGTACGATTAGCAAAAACCTCAAAAGGAATTTTTCCTGCTTCTCTTACTGTTTGATTTACTGCATAAAAATGTAGTCCACTCCCCTCTGTTCCCATAACTGTATAGCTAATCACTTTACGAATAATAAGAGCCAGTACATCACCAAATACCATAAAGAGAAGGAATATCACTCCAGTAATAATCATAAGTTTTTTTTGCTCTAGTTGGTCATTCTTAAGAAAAAAGTATAAGACAAGCAGCATACTTAACTTTACAAAATACTCATAAGGTCTATCTATACCAAAAAGACCTATAGGTGTTAGTGCCACAAATATCAATATCAATGATTGATAGGTCACGCTATCAAACCTATGGTGCAGTATCATATAGGTAGCATAGATAATACCAATGGCATAAATAATCGCTTGTCCTTGATCGTATAAAAATGGATATATCATAATAGCAATAGAGGCATACAGAGCCGAACGAAGATTAAAATCTGCTATACTTTTCATAAGAAAAAAGAGGATAAACATAGGTGCCATTGCAGAGAACATATCAGTATCATAGTAACCTATCATTGTTCTGTTATAATAACTCCAAGTAATACTACCTAAAAGTGCCGCAAAAAATCCCCATAGTGTTTGACCATACAGTCTTGAAATTAAGATAATAGGAACAACAACTATGCTAGAGATAACCGCAGGCATATAGAGGATAATAGTTTCTAATGAAAATGGCGTAATTTTAGTAAATAGTGTCGTAAAAAAAATAACACCATAATCCCAAATACCAAATACTCTTGGATTATCAGCATGTAAACCACTTAGTGCTTCTTGTGCCCCTGCTGCAAAGAAATATCCATCATTAGTATTTATCATTAGTTGGTCATTCCAAAAGAAACTTGGTGTATCTTGAAATTGATATACCCATATAAGTCGTATTGCAAAAGAGAAGAGATAGGCTATAAGCATTAACCCCATCATTTGTGATGTGGTAACCTGTTTTGTTTGATTCATTGTATACCTTTAAAGTATTTTTTCACTACACTAAATAGTCCTATAAGAGAGCCTAACCCATATGATAAATGGAGTATCAAAAACCCTATTACTAGATACAGAAGTGTAGTCTCTTTACTATTTAGCTTTAAAGATATTATTATAACCAAAGCTAGATAACTACCCAATGAGATAGGAGCTATCCATCCAACAATAGGTATCCAAATAGTTAAAAGTGAGGGGACAAGAAGAGAAAGAATAAAAAGAAGTGGTATAAAGTGTCTAAGACTTAAAGAGTGAAAAGTTTTTGTAAAATAAGCTGTTAAAATATTCCACTTCCCATTGGCAAAATTATTTTTAGCTAAATCTGTAAAGTTTTCTCTTGCAAAATAGGTACAGGTAACATCAGGAATAAGATAAATTTTTCCACCACCATTAATTATACGTTTATTTAACTCTATATCTTGGTTTCGGACAAGTCTTTCATCATAGAATCCAAATTGTTTAAAAACACTTCTATGAAAACAGCCAAAAGGTACAGTATCAACCTCTTTTATTTTAGTAACTCCTGTTCTAAAATCAGAATTTCCTACACCAAAGGGGTGAGATAATATTAGTTTAATAGCATTAGATTTTATATTTTTATTTCGAATATCGGTAAGTATAGTACCTCCCACATTGGCTGCACCTAACTCTTTATGATACTTTACAAGTTTTGAAAAGTAATCTTTTGGGTAAGACGCATGAGCATCAAGTCTAATAATATACTCCCCTGTTGCCTGTTTAATCGCCAAGTTCATCGCCTTTGGCACTATTTTGTCAGGATTGTCAAGCAACTTAATATACGCATATTTTTTACCATATAATGCAACTATCTCTCTTGTTTCATCACTACTCATACCATCAACTACAAGTATCTCCATTTTAGACTTATTATAATCAGATATCAGTATATCATTCAAACAATGGGAGATATATTTCTCTTCATTTAAACAAGGGATTATTACCGTTATTATCATAATATATTTTTCCATTCCATATAAAATTTTTCTAAAAAGAAGTTTTTTACATAAGATAAAGTCTCTTGTGAAATTTCTAAATTTTTATTTAAAGCATTCTCTACTACTATTTTTAGATTATCAAAATCTATACAAATTATTTGTTTTGACTCTTCTAAAAGCTCTCCCATCCCTCCTCTACCTGTGCCAATAACAGGTGTCTTACACAATATAGACTCATGAGCAACCCTGTTCCACCCCTCATCTATCTGTGACATCAACACGGACAAAGATGATGATTGGAGAAGTAAAATATACTCTTGAAAATTTAAATTTAGATTAGAAATTGGCAGATTTAGCTCTCCTCCACCCGAGGTGACAAGATGAACATCTAAATCTTTTAAAGCCTCATAAGTCTTATCTGTCCCTTTTGATTTTTGAGGATTTCCAATATAGACAATGGGCTTTTTATCCAATTTATATTTTATTTTAAACTGTTCTATCTTTTTAGAGTTATAATCCAAATACTGCTTTATCTCAAAAGGGTTATAAATAACTTTTATTCGCCTAAAGCCTATGTTATTAAAATACTCTTGCCAATAGCGACTTACCACCACCAATGTATCAACCTTATCCAAGTTTCTAAGTAGATTTTGATGGGCAAATCTCTGAAACATATTGACCAAAAAACTGGTAGGTGCAGGATAGTAGTGGTGAAAGATAACAATATTATTTTGACGTTTATTCATAAAAAAAGAGGATTCAGATTTACGGATTACTGTACTATACTCTTTTTTAGAAACCTTATAGAGTGAGAAGTAAAAATTAAAAAATTTTTTGACTCTATTCTTGACATTCACCTCTATCAAAAACTCATGTGCTATCTCCAAATCTATATCTCGAAGATACTGCTCATAGATATTTCCTCCTGATTTTTTATCGGAGGTCAAAAGGTGTACTATTCTCTTTTTTTTCATCTACTGCTCTGCTCTTTTTATAAAATTAATAAGTTTACTACTCTGTTTTTTCCAACTAAGTTCCGAGAAATCAAAATCCCTATCTCTTTTTTCAATATGCTTCATCGCCACACCAAACTCATCAATATCATAAAAGTGAATAAAAGAAAACGCTTTCTCTTTTAAAACTGTTAAAGGAGTAGAGATAACCTCTGCTCCTGCTAGTCCATACTCCAGTGCTTTAATAGGGTAAGCATTATTGGTAAAGTCATTGAGCTTAAAAGGAATAAGCCCCACATCAAGTGTTTTAAAATAGTCTCCTACCTCATCAGGAGGAATAAGCCCTGTAAAGAGTATATCATCGTTATATTTTTTCTTTAATACTTTAAAAAAATCACTTTTACTATCTCCCACCACAATCATCTCTGTGGTCTTATCTTTTATCTCCAAATAGCTCTCACAAGCCATATCTATCCCTGTCCATTCATCAACTCCACCGATATAACCAAAAACTTTTTTACCCCCTAATCCCAACTCTTTTTTACGTGATTTTGCTTTTTTAAACCTCTCAATATATAAACCATTCTCTACGGTTATCGTATTATTATTTAGATATTTAACCTTCTCTTCTAAAACCGTAGTCACACAGATAACCCCTTGGCTATCTCTTATGTCTTGCTCTATTTTTTGAACCCTTAGTGGTGTTAACCCAATATCAGGATTGGGGCTAATATGGTCATCAACCAAATCATAAAAAACAGGAACATTAATATCCCTAATATCAAAAAGAAGGGCATTGGCATTGACCACTATCTCTATTTTAAATTTTTTAATAGCATAATTTAGCATCTTGGTATTAAGCTTTGTAGCTAAAGTCTCAGGCTTAAAAAGCAGAGGTATGGTGACGATATTATCCTCTAGTTTAATAAAAGAAAAAAGTGACACTAACTGTGATAAAACCTTTGCTTGTAGCGAACTGTTCTCTATCTGCCATGATAAAAAATAACTGTTTGAGTTTTTGGAGAACTCATAGACTCTATTGATTATTTTTTGGTTTGGGACGTGAGGGATAAATAATATATTCATTTTAGTAACCTTTGTTTGTAATAGTAGGCATGTAGGAACATGGCAAAAAAGCTCAAATCTAAACTATAAACGATAGAGGTTGCATCAAAATCAAATAGATAAAAGAGATAGGTCGAGCCAAAAAAGACCACACTTCCAAGGATTCTAACATAAAGAGCCAAATCAAAATGGTCGAACCCTTTAATTATATTAATAGCAAAGGAGGTGTAGGCGATAAAGGGTAAAATCGGAAGTAGGATATTGAGCATCTTGTAACTCTGAGCGTAATCCGAGGGGAACATCAACCCAATCCCCCGCTTGGTAAAGAGTGTCAAGATAAAGGTAAAAATAAAAAAGAGTCCCAGATATTTCTGTATCTTAATATCAAGTTGTTTCACCTCACTATAGCTCTTTTGTGCGATAAGTTTAGAGAGTTCAGGAAAGGTATAAGCTGTAATAGGATGCACAAAAACAGCCACCAGTGCAAAAAAGATACTTTTGACAACCACTTGATACTGGGCAAGGATATCACTGTCAGCATAAAGATAAAAGAGGATAATCGCACTCAAATAGATGGTAATAGAGCCAAAAAAAGAGGTAACCGTTGAGATTTTAAAATTTTTTAGAAATTTTTTATAGACCTGTTTATCATTATTTTTGACATCTATAAAGTATATATGTGGAGAGGTGATTTTAATATATAAGATGTGCATGGTTAGTTGAACGATATATGCCAAGATTAACGAAGTGATAAGAGAGTAGAATTTTATTAATATCACAAATGACAAAATTAGAGATATCGCTTTGATACTCTTCTCATAGAGCATTGAGTTATAGTTTCGATGAGCCACATTGAGGTAGGAGTAGTAGTTTGAAACTTGTGAAACTGTAAAAAAGAGTAAAAAAAGTGTCACAGGGTAGAGAATATTCACATCTTGATAGTTTTCAAACATAAGATATAAGATTGGTAAAAAGAGAAGAGACATTATCAAATATTGTCTAAAAATATAGTTTTTAATTGCCAAAAAGTTATTCTCTGCAAAGACTTTAATCATGCTATCTTTATAGCCTGTAAAAAAAAGAGATACTACAGCCACCATATCTATAGAGGTATAAAAAAGTCCAATATCCTCTTTTGAGATATGATAGGAGAGGTATATTTTAAATCCAAAATTGACAATAATCACAGCCATTGTCAACATCATGGATTTAGAGATAATGCTTTTCATCTTAATTTAGACACTATCTATATTTTAAATATATTTTTAGAAGCTTAATGGCGTAGTTTAGAAGCCGTGTTGCGATAATATAGACAAGAACAACCCCAAACATATCAAAAACGCTTCCCAGAGTTAGCATCAAAATCCACTTATCATAAGAGGTAGCCGAAGAGACCAAGAGGATAATCTTTTTTATTCGGCTACTGCTCTCTTGAAGAGAAATGGGTTTGGTGCCATCTTGTTGCTCTTCGATAATAGAGTTTTTTTCCAATGCAAAATCCAAAAAAGAGAGGATAAAAAAAAGCATTGTTAGATAGAGATAGTAGATATTTTGACTCTGAGAATAGAGATATATCCCCACAGAAGCGATAACAATGGTGATGTTCCACCCATCAACCAGACTATCAAATAATGCCCCAAATGAGGAGGTCATTTTTTTGATTCTCGCCCACTGTCCATCTAGGTTATCAAAAAGATAGAATAAGTTGACCATAATCCCTGCCAATATCAGCTCATGACTCAGTAAAAAATAAGAAAACCCAATACCAAAAAAGAGAGACAACAGCGTAAAGTAGTTGGGGTGAACCACCAAGGACTGAATAAAATAGATAAGATAGGTGGCTATCTCATTGCTAATTTTTAGATAAAAGCCTTTGCCTTTTTGGGTTGCTCTTATCTCCTCTATCGTATATTTTTTATTTTTTATTTTCTCTTCTTGCACTAACTATCCTTTCATATATCTACTGGCATACTCAGCATAAATCTCACTACTATCAAACATCTGCACACCACTATAGGATTGAAGTCTCTTAGATATAGAAAACTCAGTACAGCCCAATAGAATAGAGTCTATATTATGCTCTTCAATATACTTATCAAAATACGAAATCAATTCAATAGCCAACCTATCCACCAGTTCTAACTTATTACTTTTAACAGCTTCTATTAGCTCATACACCACACTGTTCTCTTTATCATCAAAATAACAGCTTTTGGTTAAATAATCATCATAGGTTCTCTTGTTTACCGTTACATATCCACCGACTATCAGTGTCTTTTTTAATCCTCTATCTCGAATCTGTTCGCCCACTATCTCTAGCATATTTAGCCAAGGCACATCTATATAGGGGCTAACCACATCATAAAAATAGTGTACGGAGTTACAAGGCAAAACCACGGCTTTTATATTTAACTTTGCCAAACGATTAATTGCCTCAATAATAGCAGAGGTAGGGTCTTCTTCCCTATACAAAATATGACGTGTTCGGCTTGGAATACTAATATTGTTATCAAGTATCACATGGGTATGTTCCCAATCTTTTGAGGCATTATCATACTGAAGTATCTTTTTATGAAACTCCAATGAAGCATAGGGTCCCATTCCACCCAAAATTCCTAATATCTCTTTTTTCATAAAAACTATCTCCTAAATATATAGTAGTAATTGACCAATTTATTATAATTTGGTTTCCATAGTTTATCTTTTAACTTAAGCAGTATTAGAAGTTTTTGATAAACTTTTTTATGAAATAAAAAGCCCAGTTTTAGACGTATTAGCACATTTTTAAGTTCAGAAGTTCTATAAGCAAGATTCTCTTTTTTTTCTAATAGTTTAGAATCTAAAAACTTTTGATAATAGTTAGCTTCTCGATAATAGGCAATGTAACTCTCACTAATCTTATCTACTCTTTTGCGACTCATCACACTCTCTCTTATCACCAAGATAGCCTCTCTATTCAAGAGCTTATCCAACGCCTTATAGCTCTCTTCTATCTTCAACTCATCAATATACATCAGCACTCCACCAACATAAATAAAATCATAGTGAATATCCACTCTTTTGGCAAACGCTTCCAGACTTTCACAGTGATAGGAGCAATTATCTTTTTTGTTCTCTTCTCTATTTTTAGTAATAATTTCTTGGGATAAATCAATCGCATCAACATAGTCAAAGTAGTCTGCCATTATCTCCGTAAATTTTCCATTACCACAACCGATATCTAACGCTCTTTTTCTACTGTTTTTAGGAACGTGTTTTTCTATAAAAGATAATAATTCACTCTTTTCAACCAAAAACCGATAGTGGTTCAGTAGTGCATCATCGCTAATGTAACCCCCATCATCTACATCACTATATGCCTGTTTCCAAAAAGAGTTAATACGCTCATCTCTACTTGTTGACATGGGACTCCATCATCGCTATTTGAGATTGGAGATATTTTTTGGTCTCATGTTGCTCTTTGAGATACTCCTGGATTACCAAAATCTCCTCATCTATCTCATTGATATACCCTCTGTCTAGATTTATTTCATCTAGCAAAGTTATCTCTTCTAAAAGATGTGAAATATCTCTATTTTTTCCCTTTTTTAATTCATCTAACGCAATAGGGTAACTCTCTTTTCTAAAAGGGAAAAAATGTCTAGTGGTACGAGGAGTATAGAGATTCTCATGAATCGCTCTTTGGCGTACCTCTACCTTTGAGATCGTAAAATTCTCATCTTTTAGAAAACGGTGTTTGAGATGTTTCCCTACAAAAATAGCCTCATCATCATAATCGACCAAAACCACAGGTGCATATTCATATCCCTCTCCATACAGATAGGCATAACGATGTGAACCATCGAGTATAATCATATCTTTTATATCAACTATCAAGGGCTTTTTTACAATCTCATCTCTCTCTATCATCTCTTTTATGTTATTCAGGTGAGAAGGAAGCACAAGCTCTAAAGGCTTAAGAGAGGTCATCTTGATCAACTCCATCTTCAAATTGGTATTAGCATTTTTCAATGAAATCATCTTAGAGCCAAGCATGGAGTTTCGTATCTCTGTAGCAGAGTATCCAATCCCCTCAGTTCTGGCGACAAACTCAGTTTCATACTTAGAAGACAACCTATCTAATACTTTATGATTTCCCGATAAAATCACATCTATATCACGAGGAAGTTCAGCCGTCCCTTGCTCCACAATCCCCTTAACCACTATCACTTCAATATTTTTAAAATCTTTAAATATATCCATCAAAATATCTTGTATTTCATGATTTTTTAGTATCTTCTCATCTTCTGTAATACCAATAATTAACCTGTTATACTCATTTTTTATATTTAAAATCGTGCGTATATGCCCCAAGTGAGGAGGTTGAAACTTCCCTAAAAATAGTCCTGTACCTTTTGTCATCTCATCTCTCCCACCATAAAATAATATCTATTCAAAAACTTAACCTTTTTATCTCTTGGATTATTAATTGTCTCTATCTGCTTCATCTCTATATTATATTTTCCAAAAATATCTCTCCATTGGCTTTTACCATACCACTTTTCCCTAAATGGACTGTCCCAAGGATACATCCATCTGCCTTTTAGCTCCAAGAGAGGTTTTAATATCCCCAAAACTGACCAAGGGTTTCGCTCTCCTATCACCAAATGTGCCTCTTTTTTTAAGACACGCTCTATCTCTCTCATCGAATCATCTATATAGGTATGCTGTAACACTTCGATGCTAAAAAGTATATCTATAGAGTTCGATTCCACAGGAATATCATACGCACTTCCCTTTAAAATAGAACCCTCTTTCTCAAAGGTTGGCTCAACACCTATCACTTTCCATTTTGGATAATTTTGTGTAAAATAGTCCAAAAATCGCCCTCGACCACACCCCAAATCAAGCAGGGTAAGGGATTGTTCTTTAAATGGTTTAAAATAGTCATCAATTTTTTTCAGATAGGCTCTGTCCATAGCCGTAAGTGCATCATAAACCACCGTCTCATTCAGAGAAAACGCCAAAGAAACAAAATACTCTTGCTCCTCTTTTATATCAAGTTTATACTTATCAAGGAGTAAAAGAGAATCAATAAAAAACTTATTTCCCCAATTGACAAAAGAGAAAGCCCCATATCTTCCCCAAAAAGGAACAGAAGCACTCAACGCTCCTTTTAGCACTCCTCCCTCTTGAATCTGTTTTGATTTCAGGTAAAAGAGTGTCGAGATAGCTATCTCTTTGTAGTTTTTATCCTCAGTAATCTCAAAAAGTCTCAAACAGACCCCTGCCCACTGTGCCAAACCTGTAATACATCGCTCACCATTAGTACATCTAAAATCACTATTATATTGGGAGCAGAGAAGCACCCCATCTCCAAGATTAATCTCTTTTAGTCTATTGGCATTACGCAAAATAACCTCTAAAATCTTCTCATCTTTAGTCATATCATAAACATCCAAAAGCCCCTCCAAAATATAGATCAAAGTATGCAGATATGCAGGAACTTCCTCCAAAAAAGAGGCATGATTAAAATATCCATTCTCCTGCTGTTGTGACACAACCCACTCTATATTTTTCAGTGCTTGTTTTTCGATATACGTATCATTCTCCACCAAAGCATACGCCAACATCGCAGAAGAGACCCGTGTATAGTAACTATGTTTTTGACGATTATAAGCCACCATCTCCCAAGAGCCATCAGATTCTTGATTGTCAGCTAACCAGTATGAAGCCCTCTTTGCTGCCTCTTGATATCTCTCATCTTCGGTTTCTAAAAAGAGTTGATTTAGTCCAATAAGTACCTGTCCTGTGTCAAAAGCAAAGGGTCGGTTATCATCTATTTCAGAAAAACTACCATCACTATTTTGAATATTTAAAAGCCACTCTCCTGCTTTAATCGCACTCTTTTTATAACTATTCTCATTAAAATATTTAGCCATATTAAGAAGTGTAGGAATAATATAACCAGTTGTTTCAATATAACTATCATCTCTACCTGATATAAGTGAGAACTTTCTAGCATATCCACCATCACCATTTTGAATATCCACTAACCAATTAGAAGCCAACACCATATGCTCTTTATTTGTTAATATCTTTTGATTAAAACTGTATTTAAAACTCAAATACAACGCTTTGGGATATTTAAGAGCAGAGACAAAACCATATATCTTATAAACTATCTGTTTCAAATTTTTATACACCTATTTTAATTTTTCTCTTAAAAAATCTACAATTTTTTTACTAGCTGTTCCATTACCATAAGGATTATGGGCATAAGAAATTTTTTTATATTCTAACTCATTCTCTAGCAGTTTTGTTACATTTTCGACTATTTTTTGCTTATCTGTACCAACAAGTATAACTGTACCAGCTTCGACTGCTTCAGGTCTCTCTGTTGTATCTCTCATTACAATAACAGGCTTACCTAAGGAAGGTGCTTCCTCTTGTACTCCTCCACTATCTGTTAATATTAGATAGGATTTATTTAATAAATATATAAATGGAAGATAATCCAAAGGATTAATAAGATAAACATTATTAATCCCTGTTAATATTTTTTTTACTGGTTTTTGAACATTTGGGTTTAAATGTACGGGATATACAAAATCAACAGAAGGGTATCTATAAGCTAAATCTTTTAATGCACTACATATATTTAAAAAACCTTCTCCAAAATTTTCTCTACGATGACCTGTAATTAAAACTAATTTATTATCACTTAAGCCATACCCTAATTTTTGAATCTTTTTAAAGAGTTGAGCTGATAAATTATTATCTATCTTTTCTAAAACTAAAAAAAGTGTATCAATTACTGTATTTCCTGTTACTATAATATTTTCTTCTGCTATATTTTCATTTAATAGGTTTTCTCTATTTATCTGTGTAGGGGCAAAATGGTATTTAGAAATTTGTGTGGTTAACCTACGATTTGCCTCCTCTGGCCAAGGGGAGTAGATATTTCCTGTTCTCAAACCAGCCTCTATATGAGCCACTGGGATTTTTTTATATAAAGATGCTTGTGCTGTTGCAACTGTTGTAGCTGTATCACCATGTACTAAAATTATATCTGGTTGACAATCATTAATAACATCTCTCATCCCCAGTAAAATTTTTGCTGTTACATCATATAAATCCTGTCCTGCTCTCATAATATTTAAATCATAATCTGGCTTAATATCAAAAAACTCAAGAACTTGGTCTAACATCTCTCTATGTTGAGCTGTGACACATATTTTTATTTGAAAAAAATCACTACATTTTTCAAACTCTTTAATAAGTGGTGTCATTTTTATCGCTTCTGGTCTTGTACCAAAAACAATTAATATTTTTCTTTTTAAATTAACCATTATCTCTCCCATAATCATCTTCAATCCTTACAATATCATCTTCACCTGTGTACTCACCTACTTGTACCTCAATAATTACTAAAGGTAACTTTCCATGATTCTCAAGTCTATGCACATCACCTGCTTTTATGTAAGTGGATTCATTAGGATTCACTAAAAAAACTCTCTCATTGACTGTAACTGTAGCACTTCCACCTAGTACAATCCAATGTTCATTTCTATGATAATGTTTTTGTAAAGAGAGTCTTTTCCCTTGTTGTACTACAATACGTTTGATTTTATATCCATCATCTTCTTCAAGAATAGTGTAACTTCCCCATGGTCTATGTCCAGTTAAGTGTACATTTGGTAATTCTGATTTTTCTCTTTTTAAACGTTGAACAACCTCTTTTACTCTTTGAGAACTTCCTTTTTTTGCGATAAGAAGGGCATCTTCAGTATCGACAATAATACTATCTTTTATCTCTATAAGCTCTACTCTCTTGTTTGAGAGTATAAAATTATTATTTTCATCATTAGGTAACTCTTTAGATAGGGCATCAAAGCTCCCTACATCAGACCAACCTATATCAGAAGCAATAACTTTTACTTTTGTTGATTTTTCCATAACCGCATAATCAATACTCTCATCAGGAATAGCAACCATATCATCATACCCTATACGTATCATCTCTTCTTTATTGGCATTGCTATATGCCAATAAGGAACTATTGTATATCTCTTTGGCATATTTTTTAAGCTCTTCAAGGAATACTCCTGCTTTAAAACAGAACATACCAGAGTTCCAAAAGTAGTTACCTGAAGCCACATACGCTGTAGCTGTTGATAAATTAGGTTTTTCATGAAATGCTTTTACATGAGTAGAATCCGTATTATCTGCTTCTATATATCCAAATCCTGTCTCTGCAAATGTTGGGGTAATGCCAAACGTAACTAGTTTATCTTCTTGTGCAAATTTTTTAGCATCTTCTACTACTTTGGCATACGCTATCTCATTTTTGATAAGGTGATCAGACGGAGTAACAAGCAGCAATTCCTCAGCATCTAGTGCAAAACATGCTAGAGCAATAGCAGGTGCAGTATTTCTTCCTATAGGTTCAAGTAAAAATTTTGCCTCTCTTGTTAACTGATCAAGTGCTAAAAAATACTGCTCTACATTGGAGATAATAAAACTTTTATCACATAGTTGTGCATTTCGTTCTACAGTTAGTTCAAAGAGTGATTTATTATCAAATAACTTGACAAACTGTTTAGGCATAAGCGTACGAGAGAGTGGCCAAAGTCTAGTACCACTTCCTCCACATAAAATTATATTGGTCATGTATGAAACCTCTTTAAACTATAATTACATTATTATATCTAAAATAGTTTAGTTCACACCCCAGGGGCTCTCCACATACTTTGCGTTAACCCTTTATCTACTAGTGTTAACTGATGCATATATGCCTCTTTCCACTGCTCTTTTATCTGTATATATTTAAGCGTATTCTCTCTATTTGGTAAGTATTCTCTCTCCCATGTTACTAGCATTTTGGTAGCAGATACTATGTTCTCATAGACCCCTGCACCTACACCTGCTGCAACGGCTGCTCCTAGTGCTGTAGCTTCTGTTACTTTTGGTACTTTTACCCTGCATCCTGTTACATCTGCTAATATCTGACACCAAAGTATTCCCCTACTAGCCCCTCCTGCAAAGACTATCTCTTTCATTTTTATACCTGAGAAAGCTTCTATCTTCTCTAAGTTTATGGCAGAAACGATACACGCATTCTCTTGTAAACTTCTAAACATTGAAGCTCTGTTACAGACATTTGCATCTAAAGAGAGGTTAAGAAAAGAGGGGCTAGCGTGGTACCATTTACCATACTTCATACTGTCTGAGAAAATAGGTAAAATCCCATAAGAGCCTACTGGCACCCTAGAGGCTTTCTCTTCTAAAACGGCATACGTATCTACCCCTCTCTCTTTGGCTTCTAGTTTTTCCATGTCACAAAAGGCATCTCTAAACCACCGCATGACTAAGCCAGAGAAAAAAGTAATCCCCTCTGCTTGAGACAAGCCCTCTACCACATGAGGATTGACACGGATACCCATATCTTTAGGAGGAGGAGTTTGACATTTAATGTTTACAACTTGTTGCCAAAAAGAGCCACCTAGTATAGCCACTTGTCCCTCTTTAACTACACCTAAACCTACCGCACCTAGCTGTACATCTCCTCCACCCATGACTACTTTTGTCAAGGTTGACAAACCTGTCATGTTAGATGCTTCTTTTGTAACAGTTCCCATGACACTTCCTGCTTCTAACGTAGGAGGGAAAATAGTATCTTTTATTCCCACTTTAGTAGCCATACTCTCTACCCAGTCACGCTCTTTAAGAGAAAAGATACCTGTTGTCCCTCCGTTACTTGGATCTGTAGCGATAACACCACTTAGCTTTGCTAAAATCCAATCTCCTATCATAGAGATAGTGGCTACCTTTTCATAGAGTTTAGGTCTACTGTTTTTTAGCCACAAGATACGAGGTAAAGCACCCAAAGCAAAAGTCTGTCCAGACTCTTGGTAAAAAGCCTCTTCTATCCCTTTGTAGTTCTCTTTTAAAAAGCGTACCTCTTTGTCTGCTCTTGCATCTACATTGGCAACACCCCAAAGTGCTTCACCCTCTTTGTCATACAGAACAATCCCCTCACGCATACTCGTAGCACTTATAGCAAGTATATCTGAGCCTTGAAGTTTAGCCTCTTTTAATGCTTCTTGTATGCACCATACTGTCAAATCCCAGTTGGTTTGGGTATCAAAAGTCATAGAGTTTGCGACACCCTCCTCTTCAAGGTGTACCCACTCTCTTTGTGCTACTGATACTTGATGTCCAAGTGTATCAAAGATTACCGCTCTTACCGAACCTGTACCAGCATCTATCGCCATGAGGTATTGCATCTGTCACTCCTACTAATAGTCTATGTTGTAGCTTTCATTACTCTACTTTAATTTTGCCTGTTCTAACTCCCAGTACTCCATATCAAAGCTATCAGCTAAGGAGATACTCTCATACCCTCCAAGCTTATCAGCTTTAAGTACTGCTAGCATAGTGTGTTCAATGATATCACGCATAACAGAACACTCTTTTTCATTTTTACCAAATACGATAACACCATAACCTTTAACAACAGCATAATTAGGGCTAAGATTTAACATCACCTCATCGCTTGCAAATGTGTTAAAGTATGCTTTATAGTTATCTATATAGAGGTTTAATGCCTCTTCTATATGACTATCTTCTATCACTAACGGTATGCGTTTTGTACGAATAATATGCTCAGGAGTTAAGACTCCACGAGAAGCAAAAGTGTTTAGGTTCTCTTGTGAAGCATACATCAGAGCTAAAGGAGTTTGATCTATTTTCATACTCACTTCATACCCTTTATGTTTTGACATAAGTACTTTTAGTGCATCAACATTCAAGTCAAAAGTAGGCTCTGAAGCCTCTAGCTCTACCTCTGCATGCATCTGTAAAAAATCTTCTGCAAGACTTACAGCTTTTATCATCTTCTCATAAGATTTCTTAGCATCGTTATCAAAAGTAAAAATACCATGATTATGTAAGATAATACCTTCACAACACTCCCAGTCATACCCCTGTGTCAACTCTACAATGGTTTGAGCCAATATAAACCCTGGCATCACATAAGGGATAACCAAGAAATTTGGGAAAATCTGTTTAATATATGACTTACCATTCTCAGAGTTAGAGATAGTCACTATAGCATCAGCATGGGTATGATCTACTACCTTAAAAGGGATAATAGCGTGAAGTATTGCTTCTACGGAAGGGTTTGGGGCATCGGCATCTATCATCGCTGCTTTTTGTCCACTTACCATCTCAGAGTCTAAAATATTTTTACGCTTTGACATTTCTAAAAGTGCAGACATCTTTACAGGAGCAAACCCCTCAGTCTTAATAGAAACTAAGTCCCACCCTGAACCTTTAACAAAGAGTATCTCCTCCCCATCTACTACACTTTTTACAGAAGTATTCCCTCCACCATGAAGAACAAGTTCATCACTTTTACCTAGTAAGTTTGAGCTATAGACTCTTAACTCTAAGTCACTTTCACATTTTAGTGCTTTAGCATCATTCCATAAACTTCTCAAGGACTATCCTAACACTTCTAACTCATCAGAATATTTCTTTTCACAGTATGGTTCATAGCTTGACTTATACACAGCATAATGTGCAGATGCTTTGTGTCCATCTAAAGCTGCTTCATTTTCCCAGCTTTCATACGCCATAAACTTTCTGCGGTTACCTTCATATTGAAAGATTTCATAAAAAATAACCCCTTTTTCTGCTTTGCTAGGCACTACCATCGCACTCAACAACTCTTTCATCTTCTCTTCACAACCCTCTTTAGCTATAAATGTTACTCTTTTTGTAATTGTCATATCTGTTCCTTACTTTTAATATTTTATGAATAATATTATACTAATTTACGCTTGTTTCTTCGTCTTATAAACCCATAAACAACTAGCCCACCAAATAACACACCACCAAGTACCTGTACCCATGCTGAGAGTAAAATACTTTTATGGACTATAGTATTATGCATTTTATTGTCTATCTTTAGCCCTGCAAATTTTGCAGTATGTACGAGTAGTGAGACAGCTAAATCTTTACTTGGCATCTCTTTATGACAAGCGATACAAGCACCCCTTCTATCTAATTTAGCTCTTGTTTCATTGTCAAGAGCTTGAGAGAGTCTCCAGTGGTTTCCAACAGTTTGAACCTGTTTACCATTTTTATCTATCATCACAGAGTAGTCATGTTGTAAGTTTGGTGTAGCAGGTATCTGCTCATCAACTTGTGTAGGCAAAAGCTTTTTATTTGCACTCATAAGGTCAACAATAGTCGTTTTAGTCTGGTCTGCAAAGTACTTGCCTCCGTTTATACCATATCCCATCGCTTTTTCTGAAGTGTGACAACTCTCACAAGAACGTGACTTTTTACTGATAGTATGGGGTTGAACTGGAGACATGGTAATAGAATTAATCCCCTCTTCTCCTGCCCCCTCGGCATTAGGAATTTTAAAAATATGATTTTGAAGTAGTGCCTTCCCCTCTTTGCCTATCACAGTCAGAGTAACTTGACACCCTGGAATAGTAGGAGATACCCTTCCCTCTCCATTTTGACTAAGTGCTGGGTCTTCCCAACGTAAATATGAACGTGTCTCTGTCACTTTTCCATCTACTAGAAAATCTTTTAAAGAGTCCACCTCACCTGTTTTACCATTGACATGATGTTTAGAAGCTGCCAAGTAGTCTGGGTTTTGTTTACCTTTTGAGTAGTCTATTTTGACATGACAACCGTAACATTGTGGTGCCCACGTTGCATGACACGTATAACACTCTAGCTTATCAGTATGCCCTTTTATCTGATCCATAGCAATAAGCCCCTCTTGAGAGATTTTATTCTCCTTTTTAAGTGTCTTTAATGGGGAAAGAGTAATCTCCTTACCTGAAGCTAAATACATAACTACTTTGTCACCTTTTCTTACAGCTTTAGTAAGAGGGTTACCACGTGCAGAGAGTAAAAATCCTTCACCTTTATCTTTAGGAATAGCACCTTGTTCTAAGTATTTGGCTAAAGTCTTAGTTGTTCCTCTTGCTTTTCCTACTTTGGGTGTAGTAGCAAACTCATCACTATACCCCAAAGGGAGTTCCCAAGGGTACTTGTCTGTAGTACCATGACAATCTTGACACTCTATCTCAACAGCACCAAGATTTGCTCCTCTCATAAATCCATCTCCATGCATGTCATTAGAAGTATGACAATCTTGACATAGCATTCCTTTACTATAGTGTATATCTTCTGTTAAGTGTAAATACCGTTTAGTATGTAACTTAGGCTGTCCATTCCCTTCACTATCAAATGTAGCCTGATACTCTGTCTCCATAAGCCCTTGATATGAGACACCGATACGCTTACCACGGTTATGACACGTTGTACACGTCTCTACTGGGATACCTGAATAGTTAATATCATGTACCTTGACTTGTACTTTACGAGAGGACTGTATAGAGTGTACAAGCATATGCCCATCTTCTGTTTTAGAGATACTTTTATCTTTACCCTCATAGAGTCCTGCATTTGAGTATGGTACATGACAAGAGGCACAGCCTATTCCTCTGTAGTCTCCTCGTCTCTTTCTTCCTTTTCCACCCGTATGACAACGCAAACACTCTTGCCGTAAGTAGGTATAAACTGACAACGTAGGGTCTTTTTCTATCTCCTCAGCTGTAGGTGCAGGAGGAAGTTCTTTTGTCTCTTTTAGAAAACCCTGTGGTTCAAGTACTGCTAGTTCTTCCATATATTTTTTATAGACATCCGTCCCTAGACGTTTATGTGCTTCAGGCGATTTACCACCAAAATTTGTATACCTATGTTTATACCCATCTTTTGCACCAAATCCCCACAATGCCCCATGAATCTTTCCTTGTTCTGTTGCCATAAGATTATTCTCTTGGGCAGAAACTTGTTTAGGGTGACACATACCACAAGTGTTTTCATTTATCCAAGGACTTCCAGGGTAAGGGTAAAATGCTTTAGGTCCTTTGTGGTCTTTAAAGTAAACTAATGTACCGTTATGTGCTTTCTCTTTTATCTCTTCTTGAGGAGAACCTCCATGACAAACCACACAATCATTTCCTTTTGCTCCTGCTTTTTGAGCTACATCAAAGATACTTTGCATCATTTTAGACGTATGTTCACGTATGGGTTCGAGTCCATTATGACAAGAGAGACAACTGTTTTTTACCTCAGCAAAAAGTAATGTAAATAAAAAAAGTGTACTAAGAAGAAAAATTTTCATATTATAAAGCCTTATAATTAAAGATGATTAATTATAGCTAAAAAACACTCTACTACAAACCTAATACCTTAATCTTTACCCTATTATGTTATAATTTTTTAAATACGCTTATTTGGATAATATATGAAAAAACTCATTCTAATTGGATTACTTACCTTACTTACTTTCTCACAGGCTAAAATGGTTGATGGTGTTGCTGTTATTGTTGAAGGTGAAGCCATCACTACTGCTGAGATACGTGCAATAAAAAAACAGCTACATATTAGTAAGCAAGAGGCTATTGATCTGCTTATTCAAGACAGACTACAAAAAGTTGCGATGAAAGATATTAAGGTATCTGACGATGAAGTAGATAGTAAAGTGGAAAAAATTGCTGCACAAAACAAGATAAGCATTAAAAAAATGCAGAAAGTTTTAAAACAACAAGGCACATCATGGAGTAAATACCGTGCGTCTATTAAGCAGTCTATCAAAAAAGAGCATTTTTACAGACAAAAAGTAATCTCTACTATCTCTGAACCTACAGAGGATCAACTTAAGATTTTCTATGACAACCATAAAAAAGAGTTTGTTATCCCTTCAAGTTTGAGCTTGATAGAGTACTCTTCAAAATCTGAAGAGTCTTTGAAAAAGTTTCTTCAAACAAAAAAGAGAAAGAATATCAAAAGTAAAAAAATAAAAAAATATACTAAAAAACTCAATCCTACACTTTTAGGAAGCCTTTTATCTACACCAAAAGGTTCATTTACCCGTCCTTTCAATGCAGGTGATAGATACATTAGTTACAAAGTACTCTCTACTCAAGGTAAAGTAAATATGCCTTTTGAGTCTTCAAAATCTATGGTAACAGCAAAGTGGAGACAACAACAACAAGCTCAAGCACTGAAAGATTATTTTCAAAAAATGAAAACCAATGCAAATATTAAAGTTATAAGAAAGTAGGAATAGATGGGTTTAAAATCAGATAAATGGATACGTGAAAAGTCTGTCAATGAAGAGATGATTAGCCCTTTTTGTGAAGGATTAGTAGGCGAAGGTGTAGTGAGCTATGGCTTAAGCTCTTATGGTTATGACATACGTGTAACGGATGAGTTTAAAATCTTTACAAACATCAACGCTGAAGTCGTTGACCCTAAAGACTTTAATGAAAACAATGTCGTAGATTTTAAAGGCGATATTTGTATCGTACCCCCTAACTCTTTTGCCCTAGCAAGAACCGTTGAGTACTTTAAAATGCCTTCAGACACTTTAGCTATCTGTTTGGGTAAAAGTACCTATGCACGTTGTGGTATTATCGTAAATGTTACCCCTTTTGAACCAGGATTTGAAGGGCATATCACTATAGAGATTTCTAACACTACCCCTCTTCCTGCCAAAATATACGCCAACGAAGGCATCGCACAAGTACTTTTTCTTCAAGGAGATGAGCAGTGTGAGACAACTTACAGTGACAGAAAAGGAAAATACCAAAGCCAAACAGGTATTACACTTCCTCGAATACTTAAAAAATCTTAATTTTTAACTGCTTTAAGTGTGGTAATATAAACCACACTTACAAACACTTCTCCTTACTCCTTACTCAAATCAAGTTAAACTTATACTCTTTTATTCACAAATGTGTTACAATGCCAAAAATTACTATATATTAAAGTTAGGTATGAATGAAAAATTTAATTATTGTCGAATCACCAGCTAAAGCACGTACTATTACAAACTTCTTAAGTAAGGAGTACAAAGTTATCGCTTCTAAAGGGCATATTCGTGACCTTCCTAAGAGTACCTTTGGGATTACTCTTGATGATGAAACAGGTGATCTAATACCCAAATACTCTATCCCTAGAGATGTCAACCCAACCGTTAAGGAGTTGAAAAAACTCTCCAAAGAGGCTGAGACTATCTTTATCGCGACCGATGAGGATCGCGAGGGAGAAGCGATTGGGTACCATATTGCAAAAGCCATAGGTAAAGAGCCTACAAAGCTACCTCGTATTGTATTTCATGAGATTACTAAAACAGCAATTCAACATGCGTTAGACAACCCACGTAAGATAGACATGGACTCTGTTGATGCACAGCAGACACGTAGGCTACTTGACCGTATCGTAGGGTACAAACTCTCTCCTCTACTTGCAAGTAAGATCCAAAAAGGTTTAAGTGCAGGTAGAGTCCAGAGTTCTACACTTAAAATAGTCGTAGAGAGAGAACGTGAGATTAAAGCATTTATCCCTGTAGAGTTTTGGACAATAGATGCAATGTTTCAAAAAAACATAGACGCTTCTATCTACAACTATAGTGGGTTAAAGATAGATAAACTCACTATTAAAACCGAAGCAGATGCAACAGAGATTGTTACTGCTGCAAAAGGTGAATCTTTTATTGTCTCTTCTATAGATAAGACAAAACGTAAAACAAAAACACCTCCACCTTTTATGACCTCTACACTACAACAAGCTGCCTCTACACAACTGGGGTTCTCACCAAAGAAAACTATGATGGTTGCACAAAAACTTTACGAAGGGGTAAAGACTGACCAAGGTACTATGGGTGTGATTACCTATATGAGAACTGACTCCATGAACCTTGCTAAAGAGGCTGTTGAGTCTGCACGTGAATATATTTTAAATACATATGGGGAGAAGTACTTACCTTCAAAACCTAAAAACTATGTCACAAAGGCTAAAGGAGCTCAAGAGGCTCACGAAGCGATACGCCCTACTATTGTAAACTTTGATGCTAAAATGGCTGCAGATTACCTCTCAGCAGATGAGCTAAAGCTCTATAGACTTATCTATAACCGTTTTATCGCTTGCCAAATGACAGAAGCAGAACTTGAGTCTCAAAGTATTTTATTTAAGGGAGATAAGTGTACCTTTAAAGCCAGTGGTAGAAAACTACTCTTTGATGGTTTCTACAGAGTAACAGGACATGGAGATAAAGATAAACTTCTTCCAGACCTTACACAAGGTCAAGCAGTAAGTATGGATGAGATAAAAGAGGAGCAACACTTCACAGAGCCTCCTCCACGTTACAATGAAGCCAGTCTTATTAAAAAACTTGAGTCTTTAGGGATTGGTCGTCCAAGTACCTATGCACCAACAGTAACCACGCTACAAACACGTAAATACATTGAGTTAGAGAAGAAGCGTATTCATCCTACAGAGATAGCCTTTACAGTAATAGAGATGCTTGAAGCTCATTTTCCTGAGATTGTTGACAGTGGATTTACTGCAAAGATGGAAGAGACACTAGATGAAGTAGCTGAGGGTACAACCCATTGGCAAACTATACTTAAAGCATTTTATACACCTTTTTTACAAAAAGTAGAAGATGGTAAAAAAAATATTAAGAGTCTTAAAGTCGCTATACCTACAGGTGAGTTCTGTCCAAAGTGTGAATCTGAATTACTTTTACGTAAAGGACGTTATGGAGAGTTTATCGCTTGTAGTAACTTTCCTAAATGTAAATATACTAAAAATACCGATGGTACAGAGGTAGAGCAACCTGAAGAGACTGATGAAAAATGTGAAAAATGTGGTTCTACTATGGTTATAAAGAACTCTAAAAGAGGTAAATTTCTTGCTTGTTCTGCATACCCTAAATGTAAAAATGCAAAATCACTTGAGCCCGCGAGAGAGCTTACCGTTCCTTGTCCAGAGTGTGGAGGAAAACTTCAAGAGAGAGAGGGGAAACGTGGTAAGTTCTTTGGATGTGTAAACTATCCTAAATGTAAATTTATTGCGAACTTTGAACCTATTGACAAAAAATGTCCTGAATGTGACTACACAATGGGTAAAAAAACCCTCAAGAGTGGTGAAGTGTATGAGTGTTTTAAGTGTAAACACAAAGTTGAAGCGAAGTAAGTAGTATTATGAAACAGATATTTTTATGTGCCATAAACAACATACTTAGTGGAACGTGTCAAGAGGATTGTAAATTCTGTACACAGAGTGTAAGATACCATGCAGATATTGAACGATATAACTACAAAAACATATCCCAAATTGTCGCTGAAGCAAAACAAGCAAAAGCTGTAGGAGCATTGGGCTACTGTCTTGTAACAGCAGGCAAAGGACTAGATGACAAGAAAGTTGACTTTGTAGCACGAACAGCAAAGGCAATTAAAGCTGAAGTTGGGGGGTTAAACCTTATTGCTTGTAATGGAACAGCTACCAAAGAGCAACTTTTATACTTAAAAAAACATGGTATTGACAGTTATAACCATAACTTAGAGACTTCAGAGCGTTACTATGCTGATATTTGTCAAACACACGCTTGGAGTGAAAGATACAAGACTTGTGAAAATGTAAAATCTGTAGGGTTAGCACTATGTAGTGGTGGAATCTTTGGTATGGGAGAGACACAAAAAGATAGAGATGACTTACTCGCATCTATAGCCTCACTAAAACCAGAATCTACCCCACTGAACTTCTATCATCCAAATCCTGCTCTACCTATCAAAACACGAAATATTGAGATAGAAGAGGCGTTAGCTATTGTGACTAAAACACGTGAGTTACTAGGTAACAAAGCCCTTCTTATGGTTGCAGGAGGAAGAGAACTTCTTTTTAGTGGAGATGAAGATAAAATGTTCCATGCAGGTGCAAATGCTATTGTTATAGGAGATTATCTTACTACAGCAGGTACTACACCTAAAAAAGATCAGCTCATGTTAGAAAAACTTGGTTATGAGATAGCAACAAGCTGTGATACACTCTAATATCACACTTATCCTCACTCTCTCTTTACTTATTTGGGGTAGTCCTTTTATCTCAAAGCTCTTACGTATTCCCACCCCTCCTGTAGAGATTATTTTAGGTTCTATTGTGGCGTACTTTGGATTTATTGCACACAATGAATATTTTGAACTCATAGCAGAGGTTGGTTTTTTATACCTTATGTTTTTAGCAGGAATGGAAGTAGATTTAAAACAAATTACAAGAAGTCCAAAAGTAGTTATTCAGAAGTCTGTACTTTTTTTAGCTCTTATGACTATATTTTCTATTATTTTTGGACTCATTTTTCAACTAAATATCATTATTATTATCTCTATGCCTCTTATATCCATCGGTATCTTAGCTTCTCTCTCAAAGAGTTATGGAAAAGAGCAACCGTGGATACAACTAGCATTTATCGCTGGTGTATTAGGAGAAGTAATCAGTATAGCTGTATTAACTATCTTTGATGCAGCAAGTACTACAGATTTAAATATAGAGCTATTGGAAAAGATAGGCTTTCTTATAGCCTTTATCATAGGTGTCTATCTACTCTATAGACTCCTTCATCTACTCTTTTGGTGGCTACCTGAACTCAAACGTATTCTTGTTCCTAAGTTAGACACCTCTGACCAAGATATACGACTTGCTATGGCTCTATTCTTTATTATGATAGCTGTTACTCTATCTTTAGATCTTGAGCTTGCCCTAGGTGCATTTATAGCAGGTATCGCAATCTCTGCATTTTTTCATCATGAGAAGAAGCTAGAAGAGAAGATGTCAAGCTTAGGGTTTGGTTTTTTGGTTCCACTATTTTTTATCCATGTAGGTGCATCTTTTGACCTTGAGTCACTGCTAAAAGATGGTGTAGTCTTAGGTGCATTGCTTATCACATTCCTTATGATTTTATCAAGGGTTTTAGCAGCTATAGTACTTAAGGGGATTAGTGGTTCAAGAGATGCCTTACTTATTGCTATGGCACTCTCTATGCCTTTAACCCTTATCATAGCAGTTGCTACTATTGGTTATGAGGCAAAGTTATTAGATTTGTTGAGTTATTATCAACTTATTTTAGCAAGTATTTTTGAGATTCTTATCTCAATGATTGCTATTAAGATACTAACAAAAAGAGCATAGAAAGAGGTTTAGTCCTCTTTTCCCATCTCCAATACAGCAGCTTCATACTCTAAGTCTGCTTTTACCTTACGATCTAAAGCATCACGTGTCATATTGATATCTGCCACTCTTAAACGTATTATCTCTTCTTCTGTTAATACTTTTTCTTCTACAGCATTAACTTTTTTAGTCTCTACCTCTTTCTTCGCTATAACTTTCTTTTTTGGTATAACTTTCTTTTTAGGCATTATTTTTTTATGTTTTATAACTTTTTTCAGTTCTTTTTTCTTTTGTATAATCTTTTTGTGTGTAACCTTTTTTAGTTCAGCCTTTTTGGGTTTAACTTTTTTAGGGATACTACTTTTCTTGGCAATCTCTTTCTTTTTTACACTATCTTTTTTAAGAGGTTTTGTTTTTTTAACTTCTATTTTTTTAGGTTCAACTACTTTAGCGACCTTTGGTGTAACCACTTTTTTAACATGAGGTTTAGGTTTTTCTATCTCAACCTTTTTTGATTTTGCTTTTACTTTTTGAGGCACTACAACACGCTTATTTGTTGAACGCTCTTTAAAGCTAGTTAACTCTTTTAAATCTGCAAGTAAAATATCATTGTCTTGATCAATTTTTTTAAGGTTTTTACTTAATTCAAATGGATTATCAGAGGCATTAACACTTACACACAACAACACCACTGCTACTAAATACTGCTTCATTCTCTACTCCTTAGCTTCTAACTGTTTTAATTCGAAATACTCTTTTTGAAGCTTTTGATTTTGAAGCTTCAATGATCTCTCTTCTTTTACTAAAAGGGTTTTTTTTGCTTCAAGATGATTCAATACTGTTAATGAATTTTCTCCATAAATCAATACCCCTACATAGATACCAAAAGGTAGAATACTTAGTGTTGTCACCAAAAGTGCTTTGATTGACAACCCCGCAATAGTAACTGCATTTTGTTTCTTTGCCAACTATTTTCTTCCTTTACTTCAATCTATTTTTTAAATAGAGATGAACCTAAATACTCAAACTGTCCAAGCTCTGCTTCTATACTTAAGAGTCTGTTGTATTTTGCTATTCTGTCAGATCTAGCAGTTGAACCTGTCTTAATCTCACCTGTATTTAATGCTACAGCAAAGTCAGCAATAAAAGTATCTTCACTCTCTCCTGAACGGTGACTCATTACACAGTTGTATCCACTACGCTGTGCAAGTCTTACCGTTTGCATTGTTTCAGAAACTGTTCCTATTTGATTTGGTTTAATCAAAATAGAGTTTGCGATACCTTTTTCAATACCCTCAGCCAAAATAGCTACATTGGTTACAAATAAATCATCACCAACAAGTTGTACTTTATCTCCAAGAACTTCTGTATGCTCTTTCCATCCAGCCCAGTCATCTTCACTTAACCCATCTTCAATAGAGACAATAGGATACTTCTCACACATATCAGCATAGTATGCTGTAAGCTCTGAAGAGGTTAACTCTCTGTTTTCAGACTTCAGTACGTATTTACCCTCATCATTGATAAGCTCAGAAGCTGCAACATCAAGAGCGATAGCTATCTGCTCCCCTGCTTTATATCCTGCTGCTTCTATCGCTTTCATTATCACTTCAAGAGGCTCTTCATTACTGCTTAAGTTAGGGGCAAATCCACCCTCATCTCCGACAGCAGTACTCTCACCCATATCATCTATAATCTTTTTAAGTTTATGATACACTGCTGCACAAGCCCAAAGACCGTCAGAAAATTTATCAAAACCTACAGGCAAGATCATGTACTCTTGAAAGTCAACAGAGTTGTTTGCATGTTCTCCACCATTAATGATGTTAAGCATTGGTACAGGCATAACCACGGCATTTGCACCACCAAGATAACGGTAAAGTGGCACACCTAAACTTTGTGCAGCTACACGAGCTACAGCCATAGATACACCAAGTACAGCGTTAGCTCCAAGGTTACCATAGTTTTCAGTTCCATCTACCTCTTTCATAGTAAGATCTATCTCTGCTTGGTTAAAAGGACTAAGCCCCACTAACGCATCACAGATTGCACCATTTACATTGTCACAAGCTTGAAGTACTCCCTTACCAGAGAACAACTCTCCACCATCACGTAACTCTAACGCTTCACGCTTACCTGTACTCGCTCCACTAGGCACAATAGCATTTGCCGAAGTTCCATCGCTTAAACTTACTGTTACACGTACAGTTGGGTTACCTCTACTATCCATCACCTGATCTGCTACAATTTCGTCAATATAAATCATCTATTTCCTTTTAAAATTCTATCTCTTTTGGTTTTATATAATATTTTATCTAAATTTACCCTAGAATAAAGTAGATAATTATCATAAACTTAACCCGTGTGCTTACATAGCTTACTTAAAGTTCCCAAAAACAAGTGGTGCTTTTAAGTCTAGTGTCTTAACTTCAGCCATAACTGCTTGTAAATCATCTATCTTTTTACCACTCACTCGTACTTCATCACCTTGTATAGAGGGAGTCACTTTGATTTTCATCGCCTTTATAGCTTTTACTATCTGTTTTGCTTCATCTTTGTCTATGGTATCTACTATACGGTAGATTACTTTTGTATTTCCACCGCTTATCCCCTCTGTTTTCACCTCTTCTAAAGACTTACCAGCGATGTTACGCTTAATAAGTTTAGAGATAAGTATATCTTTAAGAGCATCTATCTTAGAATCTGTAGAAGAGCTAAGAGAGAGTGTCTTTGCATCTTCATTAAGTTTTATCTCTGCTTTTATACCCTTAAAGTCAAAACGCGTAGCTAGTTCCTTCTCAGCCATTATCACCGCATTCTTCATCTCCATCATATCAAGCTTCGCCGTTATATCAAAATAGTGATCTTTTGCCATTTTAGTTTCCTTGTAGTTCGTTTATGTTTATTATAATCAAATTATGCCATTAAACCAAAAATACTTAAAACTTTAAAGTACGTTTTAAAGTTTTGGGTATAAAGTTTAAAGTGCATTTTAAACTTTTTTGATTTTCAAGGTAATTTTTAAAGTCTGTTTTATAAAACTACCTCTTTTCAAAAATAAAAAGATGTTCATGCATAATAAGTAAAAAATTATAATCTTTAGACTTATTAACCCAAAATCCAGTTGCTTTACAGTTATGCTGATGCTTGATAATATCTTCTTTCAGTTCAAATCCTACTTTTAAAAATCGTTCCATTACTTTAAATGCCATAGGCTGATACATCTTTTTTCTTCTTGTATCACCTATGAGAATAGCACAATATTTATTGGGTTTCAATACCCTATAAAACTCTTTTGCCACTTTTTCCATTTCATCTGCAAATTCATCTATGTCATGTATATTTGATAAGTCAGCATCTATTTGTTTATCCGAGTATTTAATAATATCAGCATAGGGAGGATGATTAAGTACAAAATCTATAGATTCATCTTGTAACATAGGTAGTGTTCTAGCATCATTTAATTCTAGTTTAATTTTTGGATTGTATTCTGATTCAAATTCTAAAGCATCTTGTGTTATTTCAATAGCATTAGGATTAATATCTAGTGCGAGAAGATTTCTATTGAGTAATTTACACTCTATAGCAGTAGTACCCCCACCTATCATAGGGTCAAGTACGTAGTCACCTTCTTCTGAATATCGTATAAGTAAATTTCTAACAACTTCAGGAGCCCAATTACCACGATATTTACTTTTATGTGTAGCCCAATTTCCTCGTCGTCTAAAGCTCCAAACAGTTGTACACTCTTGCTCAAATTCTTCAGGATTTAATCTTTTTATTTTACTCATTTATATCCTTTTATTTCAAATATAAACAAAGTATAGCGATCTTTTTTAAGAAGGGATCTAAATCTTTCAAATTGACATATTATTTATTTTTAACACCTTTTATTCTACATTCTCTACACCAACTTTGTGGTATTATTTTTTCATCTTCCATTTTTCTACAACCGAAGTTGTCTTCTAATTCAGATAAACTATTCGCAATAGTTGTACATTCTGGACATGGACATGTTTTAGGCAATTCATAATCACAACTTTTAATTTCATTACAAGATGACATTAAAATCCTTATTAATATTTTCTTAAATATTATAAAGATATTTTACTTAAAATTCCATTTTTTATCATATCTAAATTTATAACATAATCATTATGGTTAAATGTTTCTTCTAGTGGATTAAGTGCTGTTAACCAACCTTTTCCATCGGTTATCCATATAAACTCTATCCCTTGGGTTTTTACAAAGTCATTAAGATATTGATACTCTCCTGCTGTTGCTTTAAGTTTAGACCCACCACTACTGTAATAGTTCACTTCAATTAAATAGAGTTTTTTACGACTATTATTATGCAAGGCAAAATCAAACCTACGACTATTTTTATCTATCTCAATTTCATAATCAAAAACTTCTTTAATTCTTTTTTGTGTTGCTTGTTCAATATATTGGAAATCTACATTATCATTACAAAATTCTTCTAAAAATTTTGAAACTATATTTTCCATAAGAATACCAGTTCTATTTTTACGAGCATTTGTATCAAAACCTACCTCTACTCCAAAACAATAGTCTACTAAGTTTTTAATATGTTTATTTTCTAATACATTTTTTAAACCACTATCTCTAAAAAATATTAATAATTCTTGTATAATATTTTCATTTAACTCATCGTAAAATACATATTGTTTATTTTCTGGTACTAATGCATCAATATCTGTAATTATAGGTGTACTTCCAAGCTTATCTTTTCTAACCGCAATCAAAAGAGGCAATGCCTTTCTTGCCTTAGGGTACTCTGTGATTAAATCAATGAATTCTTTCTCAATATTTTCTTTACCAATAAGATAATTCAAAATATTCAACTCTTTTTCTACTTTTTTTACATTGAGTTTTACTTTTTCAAAATCTGTAAAGTAGTTCCATGTGAAAATTGATTCTTGTAAGGTATTTTTTAAGTCAGCAAAATTAAACATTCTTTAAAGCCTTATAAAACATTTCTCTACCTGAAAAACTCCAATAGGTAATATCTTGTTCTAAAAACAACCATTTAATTAGTTTTAGCAAGATAGTTACATTTAAATTATTAAATTGAAAATCAATTGACTCAATATTCTTATCATTACACAAGTATATTTCATCAATAATTTTTTGAACATTAGTAAAAATAGTCTCATCTAACATCTTTAACTTATTTAAATTATTCAAAATATCTTGATGTCTAGGTCTACTTTTCACTCTTCCTTCAAACAACTTACTTTTAGTATGTATTTCAAAATCAAAACCTTTATTTAATGGTGCAGGTCTTTTTAAATAGATAATTTCATTACCAATTTTTTCTACACAATATATTACTCTAGTTGACAACGAGCCTTTACCTTGCCCCGCTTTTTCATTTTGAAATAATTTTACAAGTTCATCTCTAATTATTTTTCTATTTTGTTCAAAATTTCCATCATTAATTTGAATAAAAAAATCTATTTTATCTATCAAATCAAATTCATCCCGAATATTCTTACAATTATTCATCAAATATTCCTCACCAAAACTTCACTAATCTTCCCACGCCCACTACTTTTACTATTAATAAACCTATTAGCCTGAATATTTTGAATATCAAACTTTTGATAGAGTTCATTTATAAAAGTGGTGTCTGAATTACTATGTACTACATTACACCCTTTTTTATCTAATTCATAAAATACTTCAAAAAGTTCTTCTTGTTCTTTATCTAAAAATTCAAATTCACTATAGGATGTGAAACTAGCTGTAGGTGTAAGAGGATAATACGGAGGGTCAAAATATACAAGGTCGTCTTTTGTTGCAAGTTTTAATATATCTTTATAAGTAGCATTTAAAATTGTAGCCTTTTGTAAAGCTTCACTTGCTCTATATATAGCTGACTCATCTGCAATATTTGGATTTTTATAACTTCCAATAGGTACATTATTTTGATTACTCTTATTTACTCTATATAAACCATTAAAACACGTTTTATTTAAGTAAATAAATCTTGCTGCACGTGTTAAAGTATCTAACTCTAAGAAATTCTCTTCTCTATCCCATGCACGTACTTCATAATAATATTCTTTTGAATGTTGATTTTTAAATTCATGTAGTTTTTTTATAAGTTTTGTTGGATTATCTCGTACCATTTTATAGGTATTAATAAGTTCAGCATTTATATCGAAAAGATATACTTTCTTACCTTCTAATTTGCCTTGTGCATAAAGTTCAAAGAACAATGCTCCACCACCAATAAAGGGTTCAAAGTAATTATTAAATTTTTTTGGCAATAAAGGAATAATCTGAGAAAGTAAACCTCGTTTACCTCCCACCCACTTGATAAAAGGTTGAGCTTTTTTTAAATTAATTTTTTCAATTTTTTTTGTCATGCCTTCCCCCTTTTTTAATACTATACACCAAATAATAACTAGATACTAAAAACATGTCAAATTGTCATACTTTTATCTAAACTTTGGATATATACACATATTATTTATAAATGATATTCTACCTCAATAAACATAAGACCCACACACCATCAAATACAAGTGATACGATTAACCCCACTATTCACATCATATATGATACGTATAATTTGACTATACGTATCATATGAGATATAATAACTTACGATGAAAGAAAAAATGACACTACAAACCCAATGGATATGGCAAGATAGTGCCTATCCTTACTTTACGTATGACAAAGATGCATTAGAGCCTCTTATGCAAAAAATCACCCTTGAACAGGGCAAACTTATAGGCTACCTAAGTGTGATGGATGAGCATAACATTAAGCAAACACAGCTCAATGCCTTAGAAGATGAGATTATGGCTAGTTGTGCCATAGAGGGGGAGATGCTTAACAGAGAGAGTGTACGCTCCTCTATACAAGAGAAGTTGGGGCTTAAAAAAGATACTCATTATAGACAAAAGCTCAAAGAGGACAACTATGTTGACATACTCATAGATGCCAATACTAATTATGATGAGCCACTATCATTATATAAAATATTTGCATGGCATCATACTATGTTTGAGAAGTCAAATTCTTTACAGAAAATAAATATTGCTTCTTTTAGAGGAGAGGGACTCATGCAGATAGTCTCTGGAGCTATAGGTAGAGAAAAAGTTTACTATGAAGCTCCTCCTAGAGAGAAACTAGAAACTGAAATGAATGCTTTTATAACTTGGTATAACAACACCCCTGCCTCACTAATGAAAGCAGCTATTACACACTTATGGTTTGTCATTATTCACCCTCTTGATGATGGGAATGGCCGTATAGGTAGAGCCATTACTGACATGGTACTCTCACAGATTGAAAGTTCTCAACTCTCTAAGCTCTATACGATGTCAAAAAGTATCAATAATAATAGAAAAGCTTACTACAGAGCATTAGAACAGACTACTGGGTACATTAGACAAAAAAACCCTATAGATATTACCCTATGGTGTAAGTGGTTCTTTGAGACGCTCCATGTTGCTCTAATGGATGCACAAAAGTCACTTACCTACATCATAGATAAAACCAAATTTTGGGACAGACACAAAGAGAGTCAACTCAATGCAAGACAAACAAAAGTACTCAATAAGATTTTAGATATGGGGAGTGGGAATTTTTTAGGAGGGCTTAGTAAGAAGAAATATACTATTATTGCCGATACTTCAACAGCTACAGCTTCAAGAGATATAGCTGAGTTGTTAAAAAAAGCGTGTATTAGACAAGTAGAGGGGACTACTGGTAAAAATACACGTTATGAGATAGTAAGTTAAGAGTATGCTCTTTACTTCTCTATTCTCATCATAGCTATCTCACCATGCACAACATCTAGTTTACTCAATACTGTTATGGCTTCTTTCATTTTTTTCTCTTTACACTCATGTGTTGTAAAGAGTAGTTTTGCTCTTTCTTCTGCTGGATGTGGTTGTTGTAGCATAGATTCTATGGAGATTTCAAACTTACTTAACGTGTTTGTTATAGCTGCTAAAACACCGCTTTCATCATTAACCTCTAGTCTAAGGTAGTAGTTTGTACTTATCTCATCTTTTGAGAGTAGTGTCAGCTTATTTTTAAGTGCTTGTTTGTAACCTAACATAGGGTTTGTATTTCCACGTACGATATCTACAATGTCTGAGATAACAGCAGAAGCCGTGGCATCTCCACCTGCACCTGCTCCGTAGTACATCGTCTCTCCAACTTTATCACCTATTACCGTAATGGCATTCATTACACCATCTACTTTTGCTATCATTGACTCTTTAGGTATCATGGTTGCATGGACTCTAAGCTCTACACCATTACCTACTTTTTTAGCGATACCAAGAGATTTTATTTCGTATCCAAACTCTCTTGCAAACGCTACATCAGTAGCAGTAATGTTCTCTATACCCTCAATGAGTATATCTTCAGGTTTTGCATCTATACCGTAAGCGATACTTGCTAAGATAAGAAGCTTATGTGAAGCGTCAAACCCACCTACATCAAAAGTAGGATCTGCCTCTGCGTACCCTAGCTCTTGAGACTTTTTGAGTATCTCATCATACTTAGCCCCATGGTTTATCATGTTTGTAAGCATATAGTTACACGTTCCATTCATAATACCTTGAATAGAGTCTATGTTGTTAGCAGAGAGTCCGTTACGTAGTGCAGAGATAATAGGAATACCCCCTGCTGTACTAGCTTCATACATAAGAGGTATATCACCTGCTAACACTTCAAGTTCGTAACGATGGTATGCAAGTAGTGCTTTATTGGCAGTGACAACAGCTTTACCATTGGCTAAAGCTTTTTTAACTAATTCAAAAGGCTCTTTTACTCCACCCATAAGCTCAACAACAATGTCAATCTCTGGGTCGTTGACAACATCAAGAGGATTGTCAGTTATGGTTATCTTTAAACCTCTATCTTTTGAGAGGTTTTTTACTACACCTGATTTTACGACTATTTTCTTACCAGCTCTAGCTTCTAGTAATTCAGCATTCTCTTCAAGTATTTTTGCAACACTTGTACCTACTGTACCTACTCCAAGTATTCCTATTTTAACCATTGTTTTCCGCCTCTACATTTTTTAAAAATTTCTTAATATTTCTTGCTGCTTGACGGATACGGTTTTCATTTTCGATAAGTGCTATACGTACATACTCATCTCCATATTTACCAAACCCAATACCAGGGCTAACTGCTACACCTGCTTCAACCAAAAGTCTCTTAGCAAACTTCATACTCCCCATAGCTCTACATCTTTGAGGAATTTTACCCCAGATAAACATCGAGGCATTTGGTTTTCCCATTTTCCAACCAGCATTTGCAAATGCTTCAAGCATTACATCACGTCTTTTTTGATAACGAGGAATAATCTGCTCATCTGGGATATAGTGATGTTCATCTAAAGCAACTGTTGCAGCCACTTGTATAGGTGTAAACATGCCATAGTCTAACCAAGACTTTATGCTCTGTAATGCACTAATAAGTTTTTTATTTCCTACGATAAATCCTACTCTCCATCCTGCCATATTGTAAGACTTTGAAAGTGTATAAGCTTCTACAGCTACATCTTTAGCCCCTTCAACTTCCATGATAGAAGGTGTTTTATATCCATCAAAAGTGATATCTGCATAAGCGATATCTGAGATAATATAAAAACGTTTCTCTTTTGCTAACGCTACAAGTTTTTCATAAAACTGCGGTGTAACTGTTGCAGTAGTTGGATTATGTGGGAAATTTACTACAAGAAATTTTGCCTGAGGTACATTGTTCTCTAAAGACGCTTTTAAGTCTATAAAGAATTGTTCCTCATCTACTTCAAAATTCTCTTCATCAAAAATAAGTGGCATTTTCTCTACAGACCCACCTGCCAATACAAATGCTTGAGAGTGGATAGGATACGTAGGATCAGGAACGATAGCAACATCTCCTGGGTTAGTAATGGCTTGAACTAAGTGGACATACCCCTCTTTACTTCCCATCGTTGCTACAACCTCAGTATTTGGATCTAAATCTACATTGTACTTTCTTTTGTACCAGTTAGTCATGGCTAAACGTAGTTTATATATACCCTTACTTGCTGAGTAACCATGTGTCTTTGGCTTCATAGCTGTTTCACATAGCTTATCTACAATAGGTTTAGGAGTAGCAGCATCAGGATTTCCCATAGAAAAATCTATAATATCTTTACCATCTCTTCTTAACTGCATTTTTAAGTCATTAATCTCTGCAAATAGATACTTTGGTAAACGGTTTATTTTTTCAAACTGTATTTCATCAAACATTTTTTCTCTCTTTTTTACTTATATGATATTACGATATATTACTCTCATTGGTACTATTTATATCTAGTGTAGTGTTTAGTTCTACTGTTGTATTTGTTTGGGCTGTAACACTTGGTGTTACGACTGTCGTGTTTACTTCATCAGATATAACAACATTGACAACACTTGATTCTGTCTCTTTTTTAAGAACAGATTCTATGGCTATTTCCGTCTCTGGTATCGTATCTATTTTTGTAAACATTTCTACTATTTTATCATCGTTAAATGGTAATAACCCACTAAGTTTTTTCTTGTCAAACTGTGTAAAGAAATACCATGAAGCATACCCTAAAAGAAAAAGTATAAAAAACAGAAGAAGTTTAGAAGTCCCCTCCTCTTCTATACTCTCACCACTAAATGCAATGCTTTTGACACCCTCTGGATGATTGAGATAAAATGTCAATGCCTCTTCTTTTAACTCTGTTAAGTCTAAACTATACTCACGTTCTAAAATAGAAATAAAACCTAGAGTTTTAACTTTTTGTAAACGGTTAAACTCATTATCTATCAGTATTTGAAGGTTTGACGCAGAGATATTTGTCTTTACACTTATCTCTTTTATACTATGTTTATCAAGTAATTCATTTAACTGCATGACCCATCCTATGTATTAAAATCGCTGCTGCGGCACTTACATTTAAAGAGTCAAATGCGTGTTTCATCTCTATGGAAACAGTATGATTGAGTTTAGATAAAACTTTACGAGAGAGTCCTTTACCTTCACTTCCTAAAACCAGTACTCTTTTTTCATTAAAGGTCATATCCTGCACACTCTTACCATCCATAGAAGCTCCATAGAAAGTAAAACCTATCTGCGCTAGTTCATTAAATATATCTAAGGCATTTGGTATTACCATAAATGGCATATCTAACATAGCCCCTGAACTACTTCGTGTAATAGCTGCAAAATTTAACTGTTTAACCCCTGTAGCAATAACAGCTTCGGCACCAAGAGCATAAGCTGAACGTACAATAGCACCTATATTTCCCACATCAGTTAAACCATCTAAGACAATAATAAAATTACTTTTTTTAATAGTAGAGAGAGAACTTTGTTCAAACTCATCTATCTCTAAGAGTAAGCCTTGGTGATTGCCACCTTTACTCATAGACTGAGCCCACTTCTCTTCTAAGAATTTAATACTGTCGTGGTATTTGTGAAAAAGCTCTTTAGGGAGTATCCCTTTTTTAGCAACGTAAACGGTTTTTATTTTTTCTGCATGATGCTCTAAGGCATGTAAACAGACTTGTTTTCCATATATAATCATAAAAGAGATTTTATCTAATTTTTACTTTTAGGGGGTTAAGGTGTAAAATACTCTCTACAAAATGAGTTGAGCATACCACTCTTTTACACTCTTGTCACTAAGCTGAGAGAGGAGCTTTGCTTTAGGCTTAGGGGGTAAGTCAAGATTTAACACTTCTGTAAAACTCAAACTCTTTTCTCTGTTTGCTTTAGCACGTATAACCACTACCCACTCTCCACGAATAGTCAACTCTTTTAACGTTTCATTTAGCTCTAACGCTGTACCACGGTAGTATCTTTGGTATTTTTTACTTATCTCTTTTGCTAAAAAAAGTTCTCTATTTTCATCGAGAGTTACTATCTCTTGAAGGAGCTTTTCTAAACGATGTGGAGACTCATACAGTACGGTATTAAATCCATTATCCATCGCTTCTGCTAAGGCTGAACTTCTCTCTTTACCTTTGTGTGGCAAAAAAGCATAAAAGAGAAATTTACCCTCTTCAAACCCACTAGCAGCGTACGCAGTAGTTACCGCAGATGCCCCTGGTAAGACATCGTATTTTAGTTCATGCTCTTGAGCATACTCCACAAGCAGTTGCCCAGGATCAGAGATAACAGGCATACCTGCATCACTTACATATACTACCTGCTTCTCTCCTAACGTTTCACCTAGTTGTACCAAACGCTCTGCACCATTGTGTTCATTGAAAGAGTAAAACTCTGCATCAGGATACGACATATCAAATCGCTCTTCTAAAAGCCGTAAAAGCCGTTTGGTCTGACGTGTATCTTCACATAAAAAAATTTCAGTTTTTTCAAAAAGCTTTATTGCTCTAATAGTAATATCTTGTGGGTTTCCAATAGGAGTGGGGATAAATGTAATCATAAGGTGCCTTTAGGCAATAAGTAATAGTTGAAGATTGGGGACAGAAGTCCCCAAGAAAGAGAGTAAAGTTCTATGACAATTTATATTTGCTTTTAAACTTCTCAACTCTACCAGCAGCATCAAGAATTTTCTCAGAACCTGTAAAGAATGGGTGACATTCATTACAAATATCTACAGACATAGTCTCTTTGTTTGTTCTAATTTCAAACTCATTTCCACAAGCACATTTTACTTGACACTTTTTGTAATCTGGGTGTATTTCTTTTCTCATGTTGTAACCTTTTAGTTTTATTGGTGATAGGTAACTAACCTATTCTAGTCTATAACTCTTCCTTTTTCTAAAAAAAGGGTCATTGCAACGCTCTTAGGCGAGACAACTTAGGGCGAAATTATATCGAAAATTGTTTAAAATTTAACTTTTCCTACATTAGCTTTTTCAACTATAAATATATCTGATATAATCTTCTTCAACAAAAAAGATAATGGATAAGAACAAGATGAGTCATACACAAAAATTAGAGAAATTACAAAAAGAAATTAAACTTATTTATAGTCGTAGAAAAAAGAAAAGATTAAAGCCCAATCAAAAGATGATGCTAGACTTTATCAATGGTGCAACAAACAAAGCTATTTTTCATATAAATTCTCAAAAAGTGACTCTATTTATGGGAGATGAAAAAAAAGGTTTTATTCATATTTTGAAGCATTACAAAGCCAATGACTTAGAAGCTATTGATATATTAAACATTGCAGAAGTCATAGAAAGAGGTATGCTTTTAGCAAATGAAGGTGTAACAAATAATGCTATGAAAGTATATCGGCAATTAAAAGGAATGAAGGATTTACGATTGATTTTAAAACAAGAAAAAGATGGGGATTGGATAGTAAGTTTTTACAAGAAAGGCTAAATTAATAAATGGAAGTAAGACGAGTATAGTACTCAACCATCTAGGGCTTACTAAACGCTCTATATCGCTACCTTACCTCACTAAATAAATGATATTTCTATCATAAATTATATTATAACCACAATACTCTATATAAGTCAAGAAAACTTATAATTTCATTATTATTCTGATATGAGTTCCACAGCTGGAGCTGTGGAACTCGGTAAAAATTTCATATTTATCACTAATTCTTAATCTCTTCTCTATATTCTTGAGATTTATTATTCTCTACTTCTATATCATACTTTATATCATTATTATTCCTAGCAATCCTATAGTCTGAATCTTTCTCTATTTTAACTTTATCAATGACCTTGTCATATTCACTTCTCAATTCAAAAAGTCTTTATTAATTAACCCTTGAAGGAAAGTTGAAGCTTCTTCAAAATTTTCATTATTCATTTGATTCTCCAAATTTTATATATACCATCCTACTTCTTTCCAAACACTCTTTTAAAGATACCTTTTACATTTTTAGTATAATAGTCAAAATTAAAACACTCTCTAATCTGCTCTTCACTTAGTGACTCTCTTAACTCTTTGTCTGCTAGTAAGTGTAACAAGTAGAGTGATTCACCTTTTTTGTTGGTGGTACTTTTACCTTGTTGTATCTCTTCCCAAACTTTCATTGCATTTCTTTGAACGATTCTGTATGCATCTTCTCTGCTTACACCTTTTAATGGTAACTCTAAAAGTACTCTTTGAGAAAATACAAGTCCACCTGTTAAGTTTAGATTTTTCATCATGTTTTCAGGCATTACTGTTAGGTTTGATATAACATTGTTCATACGGTGTAACATGAAGTCTGTAGTGATAAAAGCATCTGGCAACCAAAATCTCTCATTTGAAGAGTGACTTATATCTCTTTCGTGCCATAGTGCTACATTTTCCATAGCAGGTGCTGCATAGGCTCTAATGGTTCTTGCAAGTCCTGTAATGTTTTCAGTTAAAATAGGGTTTCTTTTATGTGGCATAGCAGAACTCCCTTTTTGACCTTTTGCAAAGTACTCTTCACACTCATACACTTCTGTTCTTTGTAAGTGTCTTATTTGTACTGCAAACTTTTCAATGCTTGAAGCCATTGTAGCCAAGGCAGTTGCTAGTCTTGCATATCTATCACGGTGTACAACTTGGTTTGAACATGGTTCAGGTTTAAGTCCAAGCTCTTTCATCGCGTACTCTTCTAGCTTGAGTGGAGCATGAGCAAAGTTACCCATAGCACCAGAGATTTGTCCTACGGCTATGACTTTTCTCGTTTGTTTGAGGTTTTTAAGGTGTCTAGCCATCTCATCATACCATACGGCAAGAGTTAGACCAAAAGTTATAGGCTCTCCATGAATACCATGGCTTCTCCCTACCATAAGTGTCATCTTATGCTCTTTAGCTCTTTTTTTGATAGACTTCATAAGCATCTTTACATCTTTGATAATAATGTCTAAAGAGTCTCTCATCTGAAGTGCAACCCCTGTATCTACTGCATCTGAACTAGTCATTCCATAGTGAAACCATCTTGACTCTTTACCAAGACTTTCACTCACAGATGTGTTAAACGCGATTAAATCATGTTTAGTTACTGCTTCTATCTCTTCTATTCTCTCTACTGAAAAAGTAGCATTTTTTACTATTTTCTTACAGTCATCATCGGGGATAAGCCCTAGTTTATTCCAAGCTTTTACAGCAGCTTTTTCTACTTCTAGCCATGCTGCATATCTTGCGTGTTGTGTCCAGTTTTTTGTCATCTCTTCTCTAGCATATCTTTCTACCATATTAACATCCTATCTATAATTTATGATAGAATTCTATCAAAATAGCAGTTACAAAGGGGTTAGCTAAATGCCATTCGTAAAAGAGAAGTTCCACATAGAAGAAGAAGTCATTGCATTTTTGTATGTTATGCGTACACTAAACTTTACACAAGGTCAAGCACAAAGACACATCGCAAAGGGACGTTTACTCATAGATGGACAATCCATGACACACACAGGCAAGATGGTAAAGGGTGACATAGAGATGGTCTTTTTTAGAGCTAAAGGTCGTGGAGAAAATGCTCTTTTTCACAACAAAGACTTTATGGTCTTTGAAAAGCACTCTGGTGTTTTGGTACATCCCAATACTATGGCTACCCCCTACTCCATGCTTGACGAAGTACGTACTTTAGCAGGTGACAATGCAAACGCTTGTCACCGTATTGACATGGAAACATCAGGCCTACTTTTAGCTTCTAAACATAAAACTGCTGAACGAAAACTCAAAAAGATGTTTGAAACAAAGGAGATTAAAAAATCTTATTTGGCGTGGGTTGACGGAGAGTTGACAGAGTCTTTCTCTAGTTATGAATCTATTTCTGTCAACAAGGGAGGCTATGAGACAACTAAACATAAAGTCTTTATAGACCCCGATGGTAAGGCTTCACATACAGACTTTACACCTCTTACCTACGATGAAAAACTAGATGCTACTTTAGTTGCTTGTTACCCACACACAGGAAGAACCCACCAGATACGTGTACATTTGTTTCACGTGAAACATCCTATTTTGGGCGATCCTATTTATGGAGCTACCTATGAAGCGAGTGATGACTACTTAGACCTTACACAGTCTCCTGAAGAGAGACTAATCCAACATGGAGCATCTAGGCTTATGTTACATGCACATAGTATTAAATTTACTTATGGTGCAGATTATTATATAGAGAGTAAAAGTGATTTTAGAGCAATGAAAGATTTGATTTGTGAAAAAGATAAACGTGTTTTTAATAGAGGGTAAAATGAGAGGTAAGGGAGAACCTTACTTCTCATTCTCAGAACGAGAGTCGTAAATCAACCACCCTATTCCAGTACCCACTACTAAACCAATAAACCCTAACATAGAAAGTTCTAAAGCTGACATATTATACCTCCCCTTCTAACTCTTGTTCTCTAAGTTGACCACAAGCAGCAGAGATATCTAAGCCTTTAGATTCTCGTATTGTACAGTGTAAACCTCTTGATGTTAAGTACTCTTGAAACGCTTTCATATCTTTAACAGAAGGACGTTTAAACTCTGTTCCTCCATAAGGGTTAAAGTAAATCAAGTTTACTTTTGCTTTTATTCCGTCAAGCAAAGAGAGTAGTTTCTTCGCTGCACTAATGTCATCGTTGACATCTTTAATGACAAGGTATTCAAACATTACCCTCTTTCTATCGTTTACAGGAAAGTTCTTTACAGCATCGATAATAGACTGTATGTTGTACGCTTTGTTAATAGGCATTAACTGTTGTCTCAACTCATCATCTACTGCATGGAGGGAGATAGCTAAGTTAATACCTAACTCCATTGCACCAAGCTTGACAATCTTAGAACTGAGTCCTGAAGTTGAAATCGTTTGACGATGTGTGGCAATAGCCATACCATCAGGATCTGCAAATATCTTTACAGACTTAACAACTGCATCTAAATTGTCAAGAGGTTCACCCATACCCATATAGACAATATTGACACGACGGTTAGCATCTATAGTGTTGTCTTTTTTAATCATACGTAACTGCTCTGTAATCTCACCAGCTGTCAAGTTACGCATAAAACCACCCTTTGCAGTCAAACAAAAGGCACACCCTACCTTGCACCCTACTTGAGAGGAGATACAGACAGTATAGCGTTCCTGATGCTTTACAAAACCATCTTCATGGTACTCCTTATCTCTCATAAGAAGAAGTACTGCTTCAACCGTATGACCATCATGAAGTTCAAAAAGGTATTTACGACTTCCATCTATACTATCTTGCACAGTGAGTGCTTTAAGTGGCGTCAAGGTAAACTCTTTGTCTAACTCTTCTCTCATCGCTTTAGGAAGATTTAGCATCTCATCAAAAGAAGAAGCATACTTATGATAAACCCAATTCCAAATCTGCTTTGCACGAAATGCTGGTTTAATTATCTCTGATAACTCTTGTTTTGTATAATCTTGTAAGATTTTTTTATTCATTTTAATATCCCTATGGTGGATTTATTTTGTGTTTATATACTCTGTTAGCTTAGACATCGCTTCTTTATGGTTAGCTATAAAGTCTTTATGTGCATTTTTATTACAGTAGTTTGTTACTATTAAAATACCTTTAGCAGGTATGTTAAATGCTTTAGCTACTTTAAGTACAGCATAAAACTCCATGTTTTCTATCTCTACATTATGACTTAAATACTCTTTTGACAATGACTCATCCGTAGTTATATAGTGTGAAGAGTTTACAATTGTTTCACGTGAAACATCTTTTAATATACTCACACTGTTATCAATAGGAGAGTATGCATTTGAGGTGAAAAAACTATTTTCTATGTTGACAGCACTTTGAGACTCTACAATGTCAAAAATATTTTTTGTTCCATACGAACCTGCTGTACCAACAAAAAGAATAGACTCAGGTTTTTCACTTAAACAGATTTTTGTTAAGTTAATAGCAACATCTGTCATACCTATACCTATAGGTTTCGCAAAAGTAAACTGTTCACTCTCTCCTGCACAAACGATGCAAGGTGATTTTTCTTGCATTATATTCTCACTGGAATATTTTTTTCTTTAAGGTAGTGTTTAAGATCCATAATATCTATCTCTCTAAAGTGAAAGATAGAAGCAGCTAATGCAGCATCTGCATACCCTAGAGTAAATGCCTCTTCTATGTGTTGCATCGTTCCTGCTCCACCTGAAGCGATAACAGGAATATTTACAAGTTCCCCTATCTTTTTATTGAGGAGGTTATCAAAACCTGCTTTAGTACCATCTGCATCCATAGAGGTAACCAGTAACTCCCCTGCACCTCTGTTGTAAGCTTCTCTTGCCCACTCTAATGCATCTAAGCCTGTGTCATTACGACCACCATGTGTAAAGATGTTCCATTTATCTTCACCCACTCTTTTGGCATCAATAGCTACAACCATACATTGTGAACCAAAACGTTTTGCACCCTCTTCTATGAAATCTGGTCTTTTAATAGCAGCTGAGTTGATACTTACTTTATCACATCCAACATTGAGTAAATTGTAAATATCTGAAAGTTCACGTATGCCCCCACCAACAGTAAGAGGGATAAACACCTCTTTAGCCACTTGCTTTACTACATCTACGATAGTATCTCTTCCTTCATGTGTCGCACCTATATCAAGAAAAGTAATCTCATCTGCACCCTCTTCATTGTAACGATATGCCACTTCTACTGGATCTCCAGCATCACGAAGCCCTACAAAATTAACACCTTTTACTACCCTACCGTTATTTACATCTAAGCAAGGAATAATACGTTTTGCAAAATAATCCATTAATTGTCCATTTTATCTTATTTTTATGGTAGAATTATACAAAAATTATCCCAAGCAAGGGATTAGTATAGAGTATAAAGGTAGATTATAGTATGATTATTGAAAATTTAGCCGAGTTCGCTTCTAAAAAATTTGGTCAAAACTTTTTAAAAAATGATGTATATCTCCATAAAATCATCCAAGCGATGCCCAACGACAACTTAAAAGTTGCAGAGATTGGACCTGGCTTAGGTGATTTAACTAAGGAACTCCTAGGAGTTCGAAATGTCACAGCATTTGAGGTTGACAAAAGATTATGTGAGCATCTTACAAACGAATTTGAAACCCCGATTCACGAGGGTCGTTTTGAGTTACGTTGTGGAGATGTGCTTGAGCGTTGGGAGTCAGGAAGTTTACTAAATGAGCCTTATCATTTAGTAGCTAACCTACCCTATTATATCGCGACCAATATCATCTTAAAAGCATTTAAAGATGAACATTGCCAAAGTATTTTGGTAATGGTTCAAAAAGAAGTAGCCGTAAAGTTTTCGGCAGAAGTAAAACAAAAAGAGTTTTCAGCTCTCTCTGTTTTAGCTTCAAGTGTAGGAAAAGCGACACTCTGTTTCGAGGTTGAGCCCGAAGCATTTGTACCCGCTCCAAACGTTACTTCAGCAGTGCTTTTAATAGAGAAAAATCAGTCACAAGATGACGAAAAATTTGAAATGTTTTTAAAGATTGCTTTTGCACAACCACGTAAAAAGCTCTCTAAAAACCTTGCAACTGTTTTTTCTAAAGATATTGTAAGTCAAACTTTTGAAAAGCTAGAGCTTAACTCTAACTTACGACCTCATGAAGCTGAGACATCTACTTATCATCACATATATAATGAATTAAAAGGTAATTTAGATGGAAAACAACAATCAAAACAACGAAAACTCTCAAAGTCAAGAGCAAAAAACACAAGCAACGACACCAAGAGAACGTCGCCCTAACCCACATAGACAAAAGAATAATACACAAAGTCAAAACAGAGCAAGTAAACCAAATAACCAAAATAAGCCGAACCCAAATAGAAAACCTAACCCTAACCAAAATAAAACACCTAATGGAAACGTACAAGACCCAGAGTCACCAAATGGCAATAGAAAACCAAACCCTAACCAGAATAGAAATCGTAATAATCAGAATCAAAACCGCAATAACAACGAAAATAGAGCCAATAATAGTCCACAAGCTAAAAAGCCTCAGGCAAATAAACCGAGTAATAAACCTAACCAAAACCGTAATGCTTCTGCGAATAAAAACAACAATAAAGGTAGAGCAAAACGTAAAAATGTCACTACCGTAAATGACACGATGAGAGCTTCTATAGAGGAGAATGCACGTGTCAAAGATGCAACCATGAACCCATGGAAGCAGATAGATATAGCAAGTAAAGGTAAAATCCGTTTTACTCCACTTGGTGGATTAGGTGAAATTGGTGGGAATATGGCTGTACTAGAGACAGAAGATAGTGCTATTGTTATAGATGTAGGGATGAGCTTCCCTGATGAGACGATGCATGGTGTAGATATTTTAGTACCTGATTTCTCTTATTTACATACAATTAAACACAAAATTAAAGCTATTATTATTACACACGGTCACGAAGATCATATTGGTGCCATGCCTTACCTTTTCAAAGAGTTAAAATTTCCTATTTATGCGACACCTTTAGCGTTAGCAATGATAGAAAACAAATTTAATGAACATGGACTCAAAGCTGATACGAAATACTTTAACTTTGTAACACTTAGAAAACAGTATGCTATAGGTGATTTACAAGTAGAGTGGTTACACAACACTCACTCTATTATAGATGCTTGTTCATTGGCTATAGAGACTCCAGCAGGAACTATCATTCATACTGCTGACTTTAAAATAGACCATACACCAGTAGATAACTACACTATGGACTTACACCGTTATGCTTACTATGGATCAAAAGGTGTACTTTGTCTCTTCTCTGACTCTACAAACTCACATAACCCAGGATACACAAAAAGTGAAACAGTAGTAGGAAAAACATTTGACACACTTTTTGACCTTGCAAAAGGAAGAGTCATCATGTCAACATTTTCTTCAAATGTTCACCGTATTTTCCAAGCGATGGATAGAGGGGTAAAACATGGAAGAAAAATCTGTGTTATCGGTCGTTCTATGGAGAGAAATGTTGAGACTAACAGAGCTTTAGGTTTTGTAGATATCGAAGACAAACACTTTATTGAAGTACATGAAGTACCTAAGTACTCAGATAATGAGATACTTATTGTTACTACAGGTTCACAAGGTGAGACTATGGCTGCTCTTAACCGTATGGCAACGGATGAACACCGTCATATCAAACTTAAACCTTCAGATACAGTTATCATCTCTGCTTCTGCTATCCCAGGGAATGAGGGTTCAGTCTCTGGACTTATGAATAAACTTGTAAAAGCTGGTGTAACAGTACGTTATAAAGAGTTTGCTGACATTCACGTATCTGGTCACGCAGGACAAGAAGAGCAAAAACTTATCTTAAGACTTATTCAGCCTAAGTTTTTTCTCCCTGTTCATGGTGAATACAACCATATTGCAAAACATGCAAAAACAGCTGTCTCTTGTGGTGTAGATGAGAGAAATATCTTGCTTATGAGTGATGGTGACCAAGTAGAGATAACACCTAAATATCTTAAAAAAGTTAAAACAGTTAAAACAGGTAAAACATATATTGATAACCAAAACAATATGACTATCGAAAATGATGTAGTACTTGATAGACAAAAACTTGCTGAAGATGGTATTGTGACTGTAGTTGCTCAAATAGCACAAAGTAACCAAAAAGTAGTAGGTAAACCTATTATTAGTACCCATGGTCTTGTTCCAGATAAAGAAGATAAAAAGTTTGCTAAAGAGATAGAAGTACTTATTGAAACCATGCTACTAAACATGAAACCAGAAGCACTGAAAGACCATAAGTATATTGAAAATGAGATTAGAGGTAGTATTAGAAAGCATGTAGTTCGTACTAAAAAGAGATACCCGCTTATTATCCCTACAATTTTTATAGTTTAATACTTCTGTCTGGGGTAAATCTACCCCAGCTTACCTCTATGCGATAACCAAATATCAAAATCCTTAGAAATTTTAAAAGAGCGTCGGACACAACTCCTTCCTATCATAACAAAAGATTGTCAAGCTATTGAAATATTCATAACTTGGTCAATACTGATATAAAAAGCAAATAAGATTGGACATATTATGAGATTAAATAAATATATTTCACATAACACAAAATATTCACGACGTGAAGCAGACAAACTCATAGAAGAGGGATTAGTCACACTAAATAAAAGAGTACTCAATGAGTTTGGGTACGAAGTAGAAGCAGATGATACTATATACATTAAAGGTAGAAGAGTACAGCCTAGTAAAGAGCTTACTATTATTGTATTTAATAAACCAAAAGGTTCTTTGGTTACAAAAAAAGATGACAGAGGACGAACTACTATTTACCATAAGCTTCCTGGTAAATTTAGACACTTTGTACCCGTAGGTAGGCTAGACTATGCCTCTGAGGGACTTTTACTCTTAACAGACACTCCAGAAGTTGCCACTGCACTTATGGAGAGTCAGTTAGACCGTACCTATAATCTCAAAATAGATAAACCCATAACCACTGAGATGCTAACAGCTATGAAAGAGGGACTTGTACTTGATGATGCACGTGCAGGTGGTCATGAAAAGAGTAAAATTTTTAGTATGGAGTTTGCACCTTTTGCACACTTTGAAATACGTGGAAAGGGTAAAAACTTTTCAAAACTACGTGTTACGATAACCGAAGGGAAAAATAGAGAGCTTAGACGTTTCTTTGGACACTTTGAAGCAAAAGTACTTGACTTAAAGCGTATCGCTTTTGGTGGAATAGAACTCAATAACCTCCCTACAAGTAAAACACGTTTCTTTAGTCGTAAAGAGTATGATGAAGTACATCAGTTTATGAAACGTAGAAAAGAGAATGCTAAGGCAGATATTTATAACAAAGCCAATGAAGAGAAACAAAAAGAAGAGAACGAAAGAGAAAAAGCTTACCAAAAAAGCAAAGCTGAAAGAGAAAAAAAGTTCAATAATAGAGATTAATTTTGATAAATTTTGCCCTAAAATATCGTCCCAAGAGACTCAATGAAATTATAGGACAGTCTCATCTACTAGATAAAGAAGCTCCTCTAAGAAAACTTATAGAAGCTCATACCATGCCTCATGCTTTTTTTTATGGTCCTCCAGGTTCGGGTAAAACCACACTTACTAGAGTTATTGCAACCTATTTAGAGAGACCTTTTTATGAAATGAATGCAACAACACTTAAAATAGATGAGCTTCGTAAAATATTTAAAGAGTACCAAAATGCACTTCAAAAACCTCTTATCTTTATTGATGAGATACATAGATTAAGTAAAAATCAACAAGAGGTACTTCTACCTTTTATGGAGAATAATGCAGCACTTATTATAGGTGCATCTACTGAAAATCCTTACTACTCTTTAACCGCAGCCATACGTTCACGTTCTCACCTTTTTAAGCTTGAAGCACTCCCATCTAAAGAGATGCTAAATTATCTTCAAAAAATAATAAAATTAGAGTCCATAGTACTAGAGAAAGAGGCAGAATCCTATTTGGTCTTTTCTAGTTCAGGTGATGCAAGGGCAATGTTAAACTTACTAGAGAGTGCAAAAATGGTAGCTTCACCTATTACTCTTTCAATACTTAAACAGATACGACCTCATGCTATGCAAGTAGGAAGTTCAGAGAGTGAGAGTCACTACGAGTTAACCTCTGCTATGATAAAGAGTATTCGTGGCTCAGATATAGATGCTTCTATCTACTATCTTGCAAGGCTTATTGATGGGGGAGAGCCTGCTGAATTTATAGCTAGACGTTTAGCCATACTCGCTAGTGAAGATATAGGAAATGCTAACCCACCTGCTCTAAACCTAGCAAGCTCAACACTTAATATAGTTAAACATATAGGCTACCCTGAAGCACGTATTTCTCTCTCCCAATTGGTTATTTACCTTGCCTCTTCACCTAAGTCAAATAGTGCGTATATGGCTATTAACAAAGCATTAAAAGCTATTGAGGAAGGAGCAATAGAACCTATTCCTTCACATATTAAAACTCATGCAAAAACCTATATCAATCCGCACAATTTTGGAGGGTGGGTAAAACAATCTTATGTAACAAAACCTTTTCACTTCTATCAAACTCAACAGATAGGATTTGAGAAAAAACTCTTCCAATGGCATGAAAAAATTACTTCTATGCACTCCTAGCACATATTTATCACTTTTATTTGATATAATAAAGTAAATAAATTTAGGAGTTCATAATGAAAAGAAATATAAGAAAACCTCTTCTTGCTGCTGCTATCTCTGTAGCTATGCTAGGAGGATGTGCAAGTACACAACCTGGTCTTGTAGAGAGTAGTAATAGCAACGCTACAGGTGGTGCACTACTAGGTGCGATGGCGGGTGCTTTAATAGGAGCAAATTCTGGTAGTCACAGTGGACGTAATGCACTCTTTGGTGCAGCATTAGGTGCAGCAACTGGTGGTGCAATAGGCTATAGCATGGATAATCAAGCCAATGAAATAGCACGAGCATTAGGAACAGGTGTAAATAATGACCCATTAGCAGCCCTTGACCCTAACAATGAACTTATTGTCTCTAAAACAAGTAACTATGTAAAAATTATGTTTAGAGATCCTATGATGTTTGCAACAGGTTCAGCAAGACTTCAATCACGTGCAAAATCTAAAGTAAGAAAAGTAGCTAAACTTTTAGCAAATTATCCAAAAACTATCGTAGGTGTAGCCGGATTTACAGATGATCAAGGAAGTTATGCATTTAACCAAGATTTATCTCAAAAAAGAGCTAATACTGTAGCTACTATACTTTCAACAAATGGATACCCTGCAACAAAAGGATGTTCTTATAATAAAGCAATTGCACCAAATAACAGTGCAAAAAATAGAGGATTAAATAGAAGAGTAGAAGTTTATCTTTACTCAGATAGAAATAAGATGATTAACCCTTGTCGTTAATCAAAAAAGGGGGAAGTTCCCTTTTTATAGAGAGCTAAGCATTCGTTTAGCCTCTTCGGCACTCATCGTTCCTGAAAAATATCCATTTTCTACTGTATCAATAGTTCTTCTTAATTTTGTCTGTAATGCGTCACCTCTAGTTCGCTCTTTTACAAACTTTTTCATCTCATCAAAATCTGGAAACACTTCTAAAAATTCATTTTTTAAATTACTCTTATTCCAAGCTTTTAGTTGTGTTGAACTATCTACTCCAGTAAGGTCTAAGACACTACGCCCTATACTGTCTATTGTCTGATATTTGTTAAATTGATTTTTTTCTTTATACTCTTCATTCTGATATCTATCATCTTCTTGTTGAATGTCACCTATAAAATTTGTTGTTAAGTATAAAACACCTATACCAATGCCCATAAATACTAAGAAGCTTTTATCCATAAATTAAATCCTATATTTTTTGATTTGCTTGAATTATACTATAACTTTTTAAAACTAGCTACTTCTCTTTATAAGTTACACTGTTTTCATTTTCAAGCATTTGAACCATAAGTTTTCTTGAGAAAAAAAGAAATTTTTCAAAGAGTGAACTATGGTATTTATCTTTATGATAAATCATCAAAAAATCTCTTTTGCATGAAAAGTTTTTCACATCTACCTTATGTAATTTTCCTTCACTTATTTCACTCTCTACAGCTATTTTAGAGATGCAAGTTAAACACTCACGATTCATTAAAATACTCTTTATAGATTCAGTATGTCCTAACTCAAAAAAGATATTTAAATCATCTACTTTCTCTTTAATATAGTCTAAAAAAATTTCTCTTGTTCCAGACCCCTCTTCACGAAGTACCCATCTTTTAGATGCGAGTTCATCTATATAATAGGATTTAGTTAAGTTTTTATCTGCAGTGATGACTAACAGTTCATCTATTCCTATCGTTTTTTTTATAATATCAGAACCAGAGACAAATCCTTCTACAAAACCTACATCGATAATACCTTTTTTTATCATTTCTGTAATCTCTTTAGTATTGCCTTCTTTTAGAGTAATCTTTACATCAGGATAAGCACTCATATAACTACAGATGATTGAAGGCATTAAATAATCTACAATAGTAGTACTTGCCCCCACACGTATCATCCCTTTATTTTCAGAATTTTTAAACTCATACTCTATATCTGAAAGCTTTTTAAATAGTGGGTCTATCTCTTTATAAAAAGCACGTCCTACTTCATTGAGAACTAATTTTTTATTAATTCTATCAAAGACAGGTCTTCCCAAAATATTTTCCAACTCTTTAATGGACATAGAGATAGCAGATTGGCTTAAATTCATATCTTTTGCAACATTTGTTAAGTGTCCCAAGTTTGCCACATTTAAAAAAATTTGCATCTGTCTGAGTGTTAATTTCATGTTTTCTCTTTGTATTCATAAAACTTATGAATGTTTTTTATTTTATTTATTTGTAATTGTATCAAAATTATAGTAGAATTTTACAATTATTATCAATTCTCTTGAAGGAACGCTATGCCTTTTTCTCCTGCTCATCGTAATGGAACCCTAAGTGGTGTCTTTTTTGTTGCTATATTCGCAGCTGCTGCCACTTTTATCTCAGATATATCATTTATAAAAGATTTAGGACTCTCTCCTCTAGTCATTGGTATTGTTATGGGTATTTTCTATGCCAATACACTTCATAACCAAACCCCACAAGCGTGGCAAAGTGGTATTACTTTTTCAGGGAAAAAGATTTTACGTTTTGCTATTGTACTTTACGGTTTTCGTATCACCTTTCAACAGATTGCAGAAGTAGGAATGGATGGTTTTTTAGTTTCACTTATTATGCTCTCAACTACCCTTATCTTTGGTTCATGGATAGGATTTAAAATCTTTGGTATGGAGAAAGACACTTCTATACTTACCGCTTCAGGTGCTTCTGTTTGTGGAGCAGCTGCTGTACTTGCTACGGAGCCTGTACTTAAAGCTGAAGAGTATAAAACTGCCATAGCCGTTTCTATGGTTGTACTCTTTGGAACTATTTCTATGTTCCTCTACCCTGTACTCTATACGGCTATTTTTGAACATGCCACTGGCTTTTTACACATGAGTCCAAGAGAGTTTGGTATCTACGTAGGAGGGACTATCCATGAAGTAGCACAAGTCGTTGCAGTTCCTGCTTCTATACCTAATGCTTCAGCTGAAATGGCAAATGCAGCAGTAATTGTTAAAATGACACGTGTCATCATGATAGCCCCTATGCTTATAGTCCTAGGTCTTTACCTTGCGTATAGTGCAAAAAAAGAGGGGACAGATTCTGAGAGTAAAATGAAACTGGTTATCCCATGGTTTGCAGTATACTTTATTGGTGTAGCAGGATTTAATTCATTACAACTTGTCCCACAAAACATCGTTGATATTATCAACCAAATAGATACCTTTTTACTGACTATGGCTATGACTGCTCTAGGAATGGGAACTATTTTTTCTAAGTTTAGAGGCTTAGGACTTGCTCCTGTATATACAGCATTAAGTATGTTTATTTGGCTTGTTGTAGGTGGATTTGTAGTTACTAAACTAGTATGTACTTAAACTACTTTCTACGTCTATAACTCAAAGCTTCCAATAAATCAGACTTTTCTATCTTCTCATGGGTATTAAGGTCTGCTATCGTTCTACCTATCTTTTTCACAGACGCTATACTCCTATGTGAAAGTCCAAATTTACCAATAGCCCCTTCAAGTATCTTCTGTGCATCTTCAGACAAAAGACAAAAATACTCTATCTCCTCTTCAGTTAACTTTCCATTGAGTCTCTGCTGTCCTCTATGTTTTTGTATTTTAAAGGCATTAAGTACTGCTTCATGCATCTCTTTAGAACTTATATCTCCTCTATCATCACTACTCACCTCTTGCATCACTACAAAAAGGTCTATACGATCTAAAAAAGGATCTGAAAGCTTATTTTGATAGCGTTTTATCTCTACTTCACTACAACGACATGCACGCACTTTAGAGAGTAAGTTTCCACAAGGACAAGGATTTTGAGCTGCAACGAACATAATATCTGCTTCATACTCTATCTTAGCATTGACACGGGCTATATGAACCTTTTTATCTTGTAATGGTTCTCTTAATGCCTCTAAGATATTTTTAGAAAAGTGAGGAAGTTCATCAAAAAATAAGATACCCTTATTAGCTAAAGCTACTTCACCTATTTTTGCCATAGATGAGCCACCTCCAAAGATAGAAGCTGAAGTAGCAGTATGGTGCGGGGAACGTATCGGGCGGAGTGCTGTAAAGGTAGGTGTTACACCATCTAAAAATTGATGTTTAGCAATAGAGAGTATCTCCTCTTCAAAAAGAGGAGGAAGTATATCTTTAATACGTTTAGCTATCATACTCTTACCACACCCTGGGTTACCCTCCATTAAAAAGTTATGCATCCCTGCAGCTGCTATGAGTGAAGCTCTCTTTGCTATAGACTGCCCTTTAACCTCCATAAAATCACTCTCATACTTTTTCTCAAAATAGTAGGCTGTTTTATCTATACAAAAAGTATCAGACTCATAAGAAAATCTCTCTACATTAGCCTTAAAATCTCTATTTTTAACTATCTGTATCGCTTCACTTAACGTATCTACTGCAATAAAATCTACAGCAGATATGTGACTTAAATACTCTATGGCTTCTGTGGGAACGATGGCTCTTTTAATAAGTCCTTGCTCTTTTAAAGACAAAACAAGAGGAAATAACATAGAGCTACTCTTGACCTTACCATCTAGCCCCAACTCACCAAATACAAAAAGCCCCTCTTCTTCTATCTTTACTTTATGTAAAGCTATCAAAAGCCCCATGGCTAAATCTAAATGTGTTCCTCGCTTTTTAAGGTCACTTGGGCTCAGATTTATCGTTACTTTTAAAGGAGGAAAAATAAAGTCATTAGTAAGTAGAGCCGACTTTGTACGCTCTTTAGACTCTTGTATATCACTACTAGCTAGACCCACCACAGCAAAACCTGGTAGCCCTTTGGTAAAGGTAGCTTCAACTTCTATCACCTTGGCATTCACACCTTCAAGAGTTGCACAAGTAAGCCTATTGACTATGGCTTGTTTTTTCTCTTTTTGTTTTACTGTTTTAACTTTGATTGTTTGGGGTGGAAGATTACCACTATGATTTTTTGCATTCATAGTAGTAGTATGACACAAGTTTAAGAAAAAGTTTGAAAATATGTCAAATTGTAATGTTTTGGAGTATTTACCCCTCTTTTAACTTTCTTTTCCACTCTTTTTCAAACTTTTTTCGTTTGATGTAAGATAGTTTTTCTATGAAGACTTTACCGTTTAGGTGGTCTATTTCATGTTGTATTGCTACTGCTAGAAAAGCATCATCATCTATGGTTTGTGGGTTTCCATCTCTGTCTAGGTACTCTACTTTCACATGCTTAGAACGCTCAACATCTTCATAAACCCCAGGAATAGAGAGACACCCCTCTTGGTACTTCTCTGCACCATCTTGTTCTATGATAACAGGGTTTATCATCTCTAAAGTATTCTCTTTAGGTTGATCTGCTTCGCCCTCTTTAGCCTCTATAGGAACATTGATAATAAGTACTCTTTGTTCAACACCTACTTGAATAGCAGCGAGTCCTACACCATTTTTAGCACACATAGTCTCATACATATCATCAAGTAAATCATGTAATGCACCATTAAATAGTTTTACTTCTTTAGAGATAAGCTTCAATCTTTTATCGGGGTATACTACTATTTCTCTAATCATCATAAAACCTTATGCAAAACTTTTTGTTAACACTTTATCGATAAGACCATACTCAACCGCTTCTTTAGAAGACATAAAGTTATCGCGTTCTGTATCTTTTTCTATACGTTTTGCTGTTTTACCTGTCTGCTCTGCTAAAATCTCATTGAGTGTATCTTTAAGTCTCTGTATCTCTTGTGCTTGTATCTGTATATCGGTTGACTGCCCTTGAGCTCCACCTGAAGGTTGATGAATCATAATACGTGCATTTGGTAGAGCATAACGCTTACCTTTTGTTCCTGAAGCCAATAAAAATGCACCCATAGAAGCTGCTTGACCCATACAGATAGTTACAATGTCTGGCTTGATGTAGTTCATCGTGTCAAACATTGAGAGTCCTGAAGTGATAACTCCCCCTGGAGAGTTAATATAAAAATATATATCTTTATCTGGGTCTTGTGCTTCAAGAAAAAGTAACTGAGCTACTATAGTAGAAGCCACTTGGTCATTTACTTCACCACTTAACATGATAATTCTATCTTTTAAAAGACGTGAATAGATATCGTAAGATCTCTCACCTCTACCTGTTTGTTCTACTACGTATGGAATATAACTCATTTTTTACCTTTAATTAATATATAGTTAAATAGATTATTGAATCAACTTGAATATACATTAGAAGCGTTAACAAAACAAGTAACAACACGAAGTTGTTACTTGTTTATTAGATAAATGCTATTAGTTTAGACCAAGCATTTTACCAAATAGTTTATCTTCAATCATACCCATTTTAACTGCTGGAAGTAAGTTATTATCTTCATAATACTTAATCACTTCTTGTGGGTTTTGACCACTCATCATCGCTTCATAATAGATAGCTTGAGATACTTCTTGATCATTTACTGCTACCTCTTCAGCTTTAGCCAATGCATCTACAATAAATGTAGCTTTTACACTTGCTGCTGCATCTGCTCTTACTTCATTACGAAGTTCATCTACTTTTTCTGGGTTCTCTTTGAAACCATTAAGCTCTTCTTCACTCATGTTTCTTGCTTTTTCATTTACTTTTGCATCTACTTCTTGGTCAACTATGTTGTTTGGAAGTGCAAAGTCAAAGTGTGCTACTAACGCTTCGATAAGCTTAGGCTTTAAATCTTCGTTAAATAATTTTGCTACTTTTTCAGATACGATTTGCTCATTTACTTTCTCTTTTAGTGTATCTACTGTTGCATCTTCTTCACCTTGAAGAAGTTTTTTTGCTAACTCGTCATTGATTTCAGGAACTACTTGCTCTTGAATCTCATGAAGTGTTACTTTAAACTCTGCCTCTTTACCTGCAAGGTCTGCTGATTGATACTCTGCTGGGAAAGTAACAGTTACTGTTTTCTCTTCTTCATACTTCATACCGATGATTTGATCTTCAAATCCTGGGATAAATTGACCTGAACCGATTTTAAGTGAGAATTTCTCTGCTTTTCCACCATCAAATGCTACAGCATCAACGAAACCTTCAAAGTCAATTATAACTGTATCACCATCTTTTACTGTACGCTTTTCAGATATAGCTTCAAATGGTGCTTGTTGTGCTGCAATCTCTGTAAGTTTTGCATCTACTTCATCATCTGTAGCTGTTGGTTTTTCAAATGCAGGTACTACATCCATGTACCCTTCAGCTTTAAATGTTGGTCTTACAGAAATCTCTACTTCAACTTCTATACCAGCATCTGTTTTGTCATATTTTTTAAATGTAGGTTGTCCTAAAACATCAGACGCGTTTATACCTGCTTCTTTAATACCAGAATCGATAAGATCTTTAAGTGCATCTGCTTCAGCATCTTGAACAAGTTTTTCACCATGTAGTTTTTTTACTACATGTGCTGGTACTTTACCTTTTCTAAATCCATCTACTTTTATCTCTTTACCTGCTTGAACTGCAAGTCTTTCAACATTTGCTTCAACAATACTTTTTTCTATTGTACCACTTACGATTACGTTTGCTTCGTCTGTTTTGTTTACTGTAACTTTCACTACAATCCTTTTATATATAATTGCGTGATTTTATCTAAAATTTACTAAAAAAAGAATTGAGAGTATAATCTAGCTATAATTTGCCCCATAAAACATATCTTTTACTTAAGTCTAAAGTCTATGTTTATCATGAAAACCATCCTAAGCAGATAGATTACTTTTCAGAAGATGCGATACAAAAATTAACCATATATTCAAAGCAGATGAAAAATAGTTAAACTATACTTAGATACAATATGAAAATAAATCCACCCTACTTAGGAATATACATGTCAAAAGAAGAAGAATTTGAACAAGCTATCACTAAAGTCCTTGAACTTTTAGGTGAAGACCCAAAACGCGAAGGGCTACTTAAAACCCCTTCACGTGTAGCAAAAGCCCTAAAGTTTCTTACTGAAGGTTATGAGCAAGACCCAAAAGAGATACTCAACCAAGCACTTTTCACTACGAGTAATGATGAGATGGTTTTAGTACGTGATATTGAGTTTTACTCTATGTGTGAACACCATATGCTACCTATTATCGGACGTGCGCATGTAGCTTACATTCCCAATGGTAAAGTTGTAGGTCTTTCTAAAATACCTCGTATTGTCAATGTTTATGCAAGACGACTTCAGATACAAGAGCAGATGACAGAACAGATAGCCGATGCGATTTTAGGAACTATCAAACCTAAAGGTGTGGCTGTTGTACTTCATGCTCGTCATATGTGTATGGAGATGAGAGGTGTCCAAAAGATTAACTCTACAACTGTAAGTTCTGCACTTCGTGGACTTTTTAAGAGTGATGAACGTACAAGAAGTGAGTTTTACAACCTTATTAACACCCCTACACCTTCAAACTTTTAGTCTAACTCCCTCCTTTTTAAACAGTTCACTTGACACAAATCAAGTGAACATAATCTAATTAGGAGTATAATTCTCCTCTTTAATTTATATTTTATGTTAGTTTAAGAATAACTGCGTAGTATAGGAAAAACTAATTAGGACTAATTTACTCCTAATTAAAATTGGATATCGTTTTCAAAGGAATAATATGAACGTTTATTTAGACAATAATGCAACAACTATAGTAGATCCACAGGTTTTCTCAGCGATGGAACCTTACTTTGTACAAAAGTACGGTAATCCAAACTCACTTCACTCCTTTGCATCTGATACACATCCAGGGATTAAAACTGGTATGGAGAAAATATATGCAGGGATACATGCGAACAGAGAAGACTCTGTAGTTATCACCTCTTGTGCAACAGAGAGTAACAACTGGGTACTTAAAAGTATCTATTTTGAGTATATACTTACAGGTAGAAAAAACCATATCATGATAAGTGAGGTAGAACATCCATCTATCATAGCAACTGCAAAGTTTCTTGAGAGTATGGGATGTAGAGTTACTTATTTACCTATTAATAAAGAGGGTATTGTAGAAGCTCAAAGTGTAAGAGATAACATTACTAGTAAAACTGCTTTAGTCTCTATCATGTGGGCAAATAATGAAACAGGTGCTATCTTTCCTGTAGAAGAGATTGGTGACATTTGTGAAGAGCATAAAGTACTTTTTCATACAGATGCAGTTCAAGCTATAGGTAAACTTCCTGTAGATGTTCAGTCATTTAATGTAGACTACCTTACCTTCTCAGCACACAAGTTTCATGGACCTAAAGGTGTAGGTGCACTTTACATGAAAAAAGGTAAAGAGCTTATGCCTCTTCTTCATGGTGGTTCGCAGATGAATGGTTACCGTTCAGGTACACTGAACGTTGCAGGTATAGTAGGTATGGGTAAAGCCATAGAAGCTGCTGTAGATGCACTTGACTATGAGATGACAGACATTAGAGAGCTAAGAGATGATTTTGAAGATGAACTTCTTAAAATAGCAGACACTTTTGTAGTAACTCCTAGAGAAAAAAGAACACCAAATACCATCCTTATTTCATTTAGAGGTATCGAGGGTGAGTCCATGTTATGGGACTTAAACCGTGCAGGTATAGGTGCGAGTACAGGGTCAGCTTGTGCAAGTGAAGACTTAGAAGCAAACTCTGTTATGGAAGCCATAGGAGCAGCTGAAGACTTAGCTCACACAGCCATTCGTTTTTCTCTAAGCCGTTACACAACTCAAGAAGAGTTAGACTATACACTAAAAGTAGTTCAAGCAGCCGTAGTAAGACTTAGAGGTATTTCAAGCTCTTACGCATACGCACCAAAAGGTCATGAGAGTGGTTTAGACTCACATCATCATTAAAAAGAGTCGATACAATCGAGTCATTATAAGTTGAAAAGATTAAAGGATATAAAATGGGAATAGATAGTTTAGTAGGTGGTAGCATCTGGGATGAGTACAGTAACAAAGTAACAAACTTGATGAACAACCCACAAAATATGGGTGAGATTACAGAAGAGCAAGCAAAAGAGATGGGTGCTACACTTATCGTTGCTGACTTTGGTGCTGAGAGTTGTGGAGACGCAGTACGTCTTTACTGGGCAGTACATCCTATTAGTGATGTGATTATGCTCTCTAAGTTTAAGAGTTTTGGTTGTGGTACAGCTATCGCTTCTTCTGACACAATGGCTGAACTTTGTAAAGGTAAAACAGTAGATGAAGCTGTCAAAATCACAAATATAGACGTTGAGATGGCAATGCGTGACAACCCAGACACACCAGCAGTTCCACCACAGAAGATGCACTGTTCTGTTATGGCATATGATGTTATCAAAAAAGCAGCAGCTCAATATAAAGGTGTTGACATGGAGAGTTTTGAAGAGGAAATCATTGTATGTGAATGTGCTAGAGTTTCCCTATCTACTCTTCAAGAGGTTATTCGTCTTAATGACCTTACAACTATAGAAGAGATAACAGACTATACAAAAGCAGGTGCTTTTTGTAAATCATGTATTCGCCCTGGTGGACATGAAGCTAAAGATATTTATTTGGTTGATTTACTTGAAGAGTATGAAAAAGAGAAAATGAGCAAAGCCGCAGACGCATTAGGAACAGGAAGTGCAAACTTCAATGAGATGACCATCGTTCAGCGTATCAAAGCTGTAGATAAAGTGATAGATGCTAACATCCGTCAAATGCTCATTATGGATGGTGGAGATATGGAAATTCTTGACATTAAAGACAACGGAGAAGACATAGACATCTACATCAGATACCTAGGTGCATGTAACGGCTGTGCAAGCTCAAGCACAGGAACACTCTTCGCCATAGAAAATATCTTAAAAGAGAAACTCTCTCAAAACATTAGAGTTTTACCTATCTAACACTCTTAAAAAACTCCCTCAAGGGTACATAGCGTTATGTACCCTTTGAAGATATAAGTATCACTTCTTATACACAACATACACTTTCTAACTCAATAATTTCTTCATCTCTCTATCAAAGTCAGACTCGATTTTTTGTATTTTATTAAACGCTTCATACTCTTTTGATGCTTTTTCTTTTGCTTGTATATGAGAGATTGTACCTTTTCCTTCAAGCACTTTAAACTCATTAAACTCTAAAAATTTATTGACAGAGTCACTTACATCTTTCATGCTCAACTCTTGTCTATTTTCAATAATTCTTTCAATATAGTCAAAGTAAGCCCCTATAGTTCGCTCTAGTTTTTTAATCTCATCTTCTTCAAGATAATTTTTTGCTATTGTAGTATCTGATTTTAGTACTCGTCCATTAGGTGAGTTTTTCCAAGAGGTTAACCCCATATTAGGTCGTTTTATATCTGCACTTTTATAGACTATCTCAGCAGCAGTTTTACCACTAATGGCAAAATGAAATTTATTTTGAACCATGGCATAAAAATCTTTTGTAGTTTGCGAGTTTTTATCGTAGTCAAAACTACACTCTGCAAATATATCTGTGATTTGCTGGTAGATTCTTCTCTCACTCGTTCGTATGGAACGAACTCTTTCTAGAAGCTCTTTAAAGTAGTCTTTTCCAAAGTACTGACCATTTTTAAGTCTATCATCATCCATGGCAAAGCCTTTGATGATATATTCTTTTAAAATCTTTGTAGCCCAGATACGAAACTGTGTTGCTTGTGAAGAGTTTACTCTATATCCAACAGATAAAATTGCATCAAGGTTATAAAATTTTGTATTATACTTTTTACCATCTTCAGCAGCATGTTCCAAAATGGAACTAACTGAATCTTCTTCTAGTTCTCCACTCTCAAAAATATTTTTTAGATGTTTAGTAATGGCAGGTCTTTGCACTCCAAAGAGTTCAGCCATTCGTTTTTGAGGTAGCCAAACACTCTCGTTGTGCATGAAAATCTCTACTTTTACATCACTTGATGGAGTTGTGTAGAGTAAAAACTCTGTGAGTTCATCTTTTAGGCTTAGATTATTCATTACAAATACTTTCTTAAAATAGCTTGTTTTTTATCACTTGCTTCATCTATAACCTTTTGAGATTTAGCAATATTCTCTTCTAATTTTTCAATCTTAGAAACTATCTCTTTTTGGTTTTTAAATGATGGAATCTGAATATCTACTACATTTAGATTTTTCACAGAAAGTCCAGGTTGAGCTACACCTGTTTTATATTGATTTAAATCCATTATTACTAATTTATGATACAACCAAATTATATCTACTTCAATTTTAGGAATAACTACTACGGCATGTTCTGTTGCATGAAATTTATTTTTAGCCAACATAACATTACCACATAATGCACCTTGTCTTCCAATAATAGGGTAAATACCGTCATGTGTAAATGTCTCAACATAACCACGAAGACCATTTCCCCCATAACAAGGGTATAAACCCTCTAAATATTCATCATTTATATTTGAAGCAGATACAAATTTTCCTGCTTTCATATCACAAACATCACTTAATTTCATTAATTCATTCTCTGATGAAAAGTTCAAAGAGTTTATAATTTCATTTTTTGATGCTTTACTTGTAGTGTTGGCTTTTTCAACATCTTTATCAACTTTCTCGCACTCCTTAACTATCTCTTTTTGAATATCAAGTGGAGGAAGTGGGATTTTATTACTTTTTAAATATTTCATATGTCTTTCGTATTTATCTTGATTTGTAATTTCTAATATATTAGATAAGTAATAGAAATATTTTGTTAAAATTTTATCTTCATTAAATTTTAACAATTGTGTACCATCTGCACCTCTAATAAATTGAAAATCAATATATTTAAAAGTACAACTATGGTCACCAAACATTACTAAGGGTAAGTCAGTAATTGTTAAATTTAAATCTGAATACCCAGCTATTAAATTATTTTGTTCTTGAGTAATTACTGGAAATTTACCAATTTTTTGTATTTCATCTTTTGATATTTTCGTTGTATTCCCTTTTATTTTCTGTAATAAAATATCTAAATCAATACTTTCATATTTATTGCTCAATAGTTTAATTTCTTTTTTCGGTATTAAATTAAAAGTCTTATTAAACTCTTTCCTACTAAAATCAAGCATATCAACTAGCCTAGCCTTTGAAACAAACTTTTTTAGCTCTTGAGGTATCTCAACAGTATCTTCAATAAAATTCTTAGCTATTAAACTATTTATCTTAGTTTCATCTTTTTTATCATTTGGATTGTAAAGTGGTGTGTTTATGTTACCTAGAGTTCCGCCACTGTACTGAATGCCCTCATTTCCTTTTCTTCCACTCCACTCATAACCTAAGAACTTTTTATTTTCTTTACCATCACTTGGGGCTTTTATGATTAAAACCTCTTTATTAGTTTCCTCTGCTAAACAAAAATAATAAAGCTTATCTGCTTCAATATTTTTAATATACTTTAGCAACTCAACAGCTTCTTTTTCCTCTTTTTTCTCTTTAGCTAATGCTTTATAATTAGTTTTTGTTTTTCTATTTTTTGTAACTGTTAGTTTTAAAAAATCTGCTCTATACTCTGCAAAAGTTTCATGTTTAAATATATCTTGATTTAATTCACTCTCAAATAGACTCAAATATATATCTTTTTTTATATCTATATGAGTACAATAATCCTCTACAATATTTTTATTTTGAAACAGTGTTTGAGTATTGTTATTTTTTACAAAAAGATTATCTACAAAGTCTTTATATTTTCCTACTATATTTTGAGTGTCATCTCTTCTTCTTAAAAACAGTGTGACTGTATTTGTTCCAGTTTTTCCAAATGTGCCACTTCCAAACTCAGCAATAGCGATGATTTCAAAATATTTTATAAGTATCTCTCTTGTTCCTACATAAGTGTTTTGACCATCGCCCTTGCTTAAAATAGAACTAGGTAACACTATACCTGTAACCCCATCAGCAGATAAAATTTGTTTAGCTTTTTCTATGAAAAAACACTCAATAGAGTTGTTTGCTGTAAAACTTTTCTCTTCTATAGTTTTTGTTAATTCATAAGTTTGTATATCATCTTTGCTTAGTGTTTCTAAAAAACCTTTTACACTGTAGGGTGGGTTTGCTACAAGCACTGAAAAAGTATCATCCTCTATCTCTTCATTTTTAGTTAAAGCATCATTATAGACTATATTTATATTCTCTTGTCCATACATCAAGGCAGATACTTTTGCAACTTTAGAAAGCCTATACTCTTTTTCTATTCCCACAACTTCGTTCGTAGTAAATACCTTTGCGACCTCATTTAAAAAATGTCCAGCACCACAAGCAAAATCTATCGCTTTTGGTTCGTTGTGTGTTTTTTGTATATCATCAAGAGGTAATGAGTTTATGATAAATTTTACTATTGGCATAGGGGTAAAAAATTGTCCTTCACTTTGCTTTACTCCATTATCTAAAAAGCCCTCAAACATATCTCCTAAAAATTGGTTGTCTTCTACACCAGTAAGTCGTATATCTTGAAACATCTCAACAACTTTTAAAAGCACCTCAAAGTTTTTATAAAAAAGCTCTTCGCTATGTACATCTAAAAAACTAAAGTCATTATTTGTAAAAAACTTCTGTTCTCTAAACTTACTTTTTACATCTACTTTTAAACTATCTAAATCTATAATTTTAAACATATCATCAATGGCTTTATCAGATATATAAGTTATCTCTTCATTTAAAAAGTCAAACATACCTACTTTATAGAGTTCTTGAAGTCTATCTTGCAGAGCAAACGCATCATCATAAGATATACCTTTCCAGTAAAACTCAAGACCACTTTTTTCATTTTTTATATTTTTGTTTTCATCAATGATTTTACATAAGAAAAGATTTACAAGTACATTAAAAGCTCTCTCTGCACCACCAATATTATGCTGTCTCATAATAGTAGCAAATTCGTTATACTTGCCTTTTATATCGTTTGAAGAGACGATTTTTAAATCATTTATATTTGTTTTTTCTACCCCTATATAGTAGGCTTTATTCTCTTCAAATATACCATTTGTTTTAAACTCTTTTTTATAAGTTTCACTCCAAACATTGTAAATATTTTCTACTGTATTAGCATCGCTGTATGATTTTAAAGCTTTATTTTCAAAAAGTCTTTTGTTATCATCAGCTAAACTAATAAGATAATAATCAGATTTAATCTCATCATCTACAAAATCACTAGCATAGAGTGCTATAAACTTTGTATCTCTGTCTTGTTGGGCATAAGAAAAAAGTTGTGTTGGTTTTATCTGTGTTGTATCCCAAGCTTTTTTAAACTCTACACCTGCTGTTTTACACTCTATGATTAGAAGAGTTTTTTCATCATTGTCTTTTATGAGTATATCAGCCTTACCACCACTAGCCCCATGACCTACTTGCCACTTTGGTTCAAGTTCTATATGTTTTGGATTGTATCCTTGAGTCAAAAGTTTACATACACATTCAAAAACTACAAAATTTTCTGCACTTGTAAAATTTGATGTAGTTTTGTCATTTACTTTTAATCCATCAGTTTCAGGGTAGATGAGCTTTTCATTTTTAAAATCTACTTCTAGCTTAGTTTTAAATTCATTAAAGTTTTTAGTATAAATATCAGATTTATGTTCAAATCCAAGCTTTTTTAATACATTTTTATAGTTTTCTATTTTTATCATCTTGCTACTTATGTTTAAAATTTATTATTGATAGTATAACTGATTATTGTATATCGCATACTTTTTATTTTGACGGGGAATCTTTAAACTTCCCTGTTTGAATAAGTGTTAGCACATCAACTTCTTCATAATGGATATATAATTTAAATATGTTAAAATAAATTAAAAAGAAAGAGTATATTTAAAATGTTAACAAAAATTGAAATAACCAATTTTAAGAATTTTAATGAAACATTCACTTTTGATTTAAGTGATATTGGTAATTTTGAATTTAACCAAGAGTCTGTAAAAAATGGGATTGTAAATAAAGCACTGATTTATGGTCAAAATGGTTGTGGAAAATCTAATTTAGGATTTGCTATTTTTGATATAATCTCACACCTTACAGATAATTTTTTTATGAAAAGTAAATATACAAACTATCTGAATGCTGATAGTAATGAAGATAAAGCCTCTTTTAGGTTTACATTTTTACTGAATGATATAGAAGTTATTTATGAATATAGTAAAAAAGATTATCAGACTTTAATAAGTGAAAAATTGACTATAGATAATAAAGAAGTTTTATCTATTGATAGAGAAAAAAGTACAAAATTCAGAGTTGAAATGGAAGGTACTGAAACGCTTAAAACAGATGTTGGTAACTCCAATATATCTATTGTATCTTATGTTGACAAAAATAGTATTTTAAATGAAAATCTTATAAACAAAACTTTTAATACTTTTATTATCTTTATTAAAAATATGTTGCTATCTAAAACATTGGATGAAAATATTTATATTGGATATGAACAGGGAACACAATTGGTTGATGATTATATTGTTAAAAGAGATAAATTGAATGATTTTGAAAAAATATTAAATGGTATTGGCGTTCAATGTAAATTAAAAAGTAAAGAGATTGAAGGTAAAGAATATATCTTTTTTATCTATAAAAATAAAGAGATAGAATTTAAAAATATAGCTTCATCGGGTACAAATGCTTTAAAAATGTTTTACTTTTGGTATCTGAAAATACAAGAGAAAAAAGCTTCATTTGTATTTATAGACGAATTTGACGCTTTTTACCACCATGATTTGTCAAGGCTAGTCATTAAAATGTTAAAAAAGATAACCGATACTCAAATTATATTGACCACACATAATACATCAAATATATCAAATGATTTACTTCGTCCTGATTGTTATTTTTTGATGCACCCTAACAAGATACAGTCTCTCTCAAGAAGCACAGCACAAGAGTTGAGAAAAGCACACAATATAGAAAAAATGTATAGAGCAGGTGCATTTGAATAAGCAGACATATAATCTATTTGTTTTTGAGGGAGAGAAGACTGAACCTCAAATATTTAATAGTTTGAGAAAATATTTTTTGAATGAAAAAGAGAATGAGCAGATAAGTATATCCTACTGTAATAATATCTATCATTTAGCAAAAAAGATTCATGAAAATGAGTATTTAGAATTTTTTGAACTTCTCAAAGAAGAAGGGAAAATAGATGATGCTTTAAACAGAGATAATATTGCTAGAATCTATCTAATCTTTGATTATGATGGTCATGCCAATAAGCAGAGTAGTCAAAAACTTCAAGAGATGTTGACTCTATTTGATAATGAAACAGAGCAAGGACTATTGTATATTAGCTACCCTATGGGAGAAGCACTTAAACATATCAAAGATAGTGTAAATTTTAGAGATACTTGTGCTATTTCAGAAGGAAAATATAAAAACCTTGTATCTCTAAACTGTGATGAAATATATAAGCATCCTATCAATTATACAAAAGATATATGGAAAACTTTAATTATTCAACACTCTAAAAAAGCAAATTTTATAGTCAATAGTAAATTTGAATTTCCCACAGATTTTATTGAACAATTGACTATTTTTGAGCATCAAAAAGAGAAATATATAGACCAAGAGGAGAAAGTAGCTGTATTAAGTGCTTTTCCTCTTATGCTTTTGGATTATTATGGTTTTGAAAAGTTTTCCCTACTTCCCTCTACTAAACAACTTCCCTACTCCACGACCTAGTGCTAGTAGAAGATATAACGCTAAAGTAAAAACGAGTGGGTGGAAGGCTCCTATGCCGTAGGCTCCTGCTGATGGTAGTGCCATGGCATGTTCTATGGGGTGGCTCATCCACTCTTTAAAATGCATTCCTATAGCTAAAAATAGAAATAAACCTGTAAATATTGAAAGTTCTTTTTTCATAATTGATTTCCTTGTAAAATATGGCACAATCATAGCAAAATAATAACAATAATTCCCAAAATATATCTAAAATTTCTACTTAGTATAGATATAATACTTACTTAACTAAAAAGGTTGCACTCCATGTTAAAAAAAACAGATATTGAAGAAAAGCTCAAACTGGTTATCTATCCAGGTTTTCAAAAGAACATTATAGAGTTTGGTTTTGTAAAAGAGTTAGAGATAAAAGAACATCTCATAAACATTGAACTAGATATCCCCTCCTCTTCACCGACCATAGAGAATCAACTTCGTGATGAGATAGTGAAACGTATCTCTGTACTAGAAGAGGTTGAGATAGTAGTCACGGTTAACAAACCTAGTTTACCTAGAGAGACAAGTTCTCATGGTAAAAATGTACTACCAAACATACAAAACTTTGTCATGGTAAGTTCTGGTAAAGGAGGCGTAGGGAAGTCAACTACAACGGTAAACCTTGCCATAGCCCTTGCCCAACAAGGTAAAAGAGTAGGTGTACTTGATCTTGATATTTATGGACCAAATATTCCACGTATGATGGGGATAGAAGGGGAACAACCTATCTTTTTAGGTAAAAACATTAAACCTATTATGGCTCATAATGTACAAGTAATGTCTATAGGTTCACTCGTTGAGAGAGGAGCTTCACTCATCTGGAAAGGGGCTATGGTTACCCAAGCCATAGAACAGATGTTAGAAGATATCTTGTGGGACAAACTTGATGTTCTACTCTTTGATATGCCTCCAGGAACAGGAGATGCACAGTTGACACTAGCACAAAGCTTACCTGTGACTGCAGGAGTCTGTGTAACCACACCTCAAAAAGTAGCCCTAGACGACACGATACGAAGTATGGATATGTTTAAACAACTTCATGTACCCATAGCAGGTATCGTAGAAAATATGAGTGGGTTTATCTGTCCTGAGAGTGGGAAAGAGTATGACATCTTTGGAAAAGGGACAACCCAACCCTTAGCCGATAACTACCAAACTAAAGTTCTTGGGTACATCCCCATAGAACCTGCTATTAGAGAGGGTGGAGATAGTGGTCTTCCCATCACTGTTTTAGCCCCTAACTGTGAAACCTCTAAACGTTACCAAACCATAGCCACAAAGCTATGGAGTACGGTACTTCAAGTAAACCAAGAGGGTGGTGTCAATAACGAGAAGATACAACCTACCATTTTTTAGCCTTTATGACTCAACGCTTGAGCTAAGAGTTTGTAGCCTTTAAAGTCTGCTTTTCCTGTACCAAGTTTAGGTATCTCTTCTACTTTGAAGTACTCACTTGGTACAAAAAGTGGATTTAGGTTTAACGTTTTTAGCTTCTCTTGAAGTGTAGAGTATTGATTTACACTTTAAGTATGTATTGGATAATTTTTACTCTTTCATCTCTTTTTCATCTACAGTTAAGCTCTCTCCGTAACCTAGAGCCTCTTTGATTTTGGCTTCTATCTCTGCCATCATCTCTGGGTTCTCTTTTATGGTTATTTTTGCATTCTCTTTACCTTGACCTAGCTTTTCAGCTCCATACGAGAACCATGCACCAGATTTGTCAACAATATCCATTTTGACACCGTAGTCTATCAGTTCCCCAACAAATGAGATACCTTCACCAAACATAATGTCAAACTCTGCTTGTCTAAATGGAGGTGCAACTTTGTTTTTGACAACTTTAGCTTTTACACGGTTACCAATGCTTGATTCACCTTGTTTAAGTGTTGCAATACGTCTTACATCTATACGTACAGAACAGTAAAACTTCAAAGCATTACCACCTGTTGTTGTCTCAGGAGAACCATATCCCATAGTACCAATCTTCATACGAATTTGGTTAATAAAGATAACAGTAGTGTTCGTTTTGTGTAAAATAGCTGTTAGTTTACGAAGTGCTTGTGACATAAGTCTTGCTTGAAGTCCTACGTGTGTATCGCCCATGTCACCTTCTATTTCAGACTTTGGAGTCAACGCAGCAACAGAATCAACAACAATTAAGTCAACTGCACCAGAACGTGTCAATGTCTCAAGAACATCTAGTGCTTGTTCACCAAAGTCTGGTTGAGAGACTAAAAGGTTGTCTGTATCAACCCCTAAGTTTTTAGCATAGACTACATCTAAAGCATGTTCAGCATCTATAAAAGCACAAACCATATCATCCTTTTGTGCAGAAGCAATAGTTTGCAGTGCCAATGTTGTTTTACCTGAAGATTCTGGACCATATATTTCTATTACCCTTCCTATTGGAATACCACCAATTCCTAGTGCCATATCTAATCCTAAAGAACCTGTAGAGATAGCTTCTATAGGTTCAAATGCCTTATCTCCTAGTCTCATTAGTGTACCTTTACCAAACGTTTTATCTATCTGTTTGATCGCCATATCTAGTGCTTTTTGTTTGTTTGCGTCCATTGCCATTGTCATATCCTTAAACCTTAATATTAGAGTCATTTTATCTAAATAAACATTGAATAAGTTTCATTATTTATTTAATCATGTTGCTAGTTTAATCTAATTTTTAAGAAATAGGCAAAAATATGTCAAATTGTTATATTTTTTATAAAATTTCTTTTTTTTACTGCCTTATGCTAAAATACACTTACTATAAAACAAAGAGAGTCTCTATGCCAAAAACAATACAACTAGCCCACTCCCCAGATGCCGACGATATTTTTATGTACTTTGCCATTAAATTTGGTTGGGTCGATATGAAAGATTATGAATTTACTAACATTGGACTAGATATTGAGACCCTCAATGTAGAAGCGATGAAAGGTACTTATGATGTAAGTGCTATTAGTTTTGGTATGTACCCACTAATAAAAGAGGAGTATGCCATGCTCCGTACAGCTGTAAGCTTTGGTGAGGGGTATGGTCCAAAACTCATACGCCGTAAAGAGAAAAAACTCAAACGTAACTTTAAAGTAGCACTCTCTGGACAATACACAACCAATGCCATGCTTTTTCGTATCTACTATCCTGATGCAAGACCTGTTTACATGGATTTTCTTGAGATAGAAGAGGCAGTAGTCAGTGGAAAAGTAGATGCAGGAGTACTGATACATGAGTCTATTTTAGACTTTGACGACAGCTTAGAGGTAGAGAAAGAGCTGTGGGACATTTGGGTTGAACTAGCAGGTGAGGGGCTTCCTCTTCCTCTTGGAGGTATGGCTATACGAAGAAGCCTACCACTTAACCGTGCGATAGAGATAGAAAACATACTCATAGATGCCGTTAAAGTAGCCAACGAAAGAAAAGAGGAACTCTGTAGCAAACTCGAAGCAGACAACCTCGTACGTATCTCAGATAAAATGCTTGAAAAGTATCTTGATATGTATGCATCAGATGAATCCATAGAACTCTCCCCCCTACAACTTAAAGCCCTAGACACCCTCTACGAGATAGGCTTCAAACACGGACTATGGGAAACCCCTATAAAAACAGAAGATTATTTGATACCTACAGAGTATGAAGGATTGAGGAATAGTTAAATGTTTTTTAAAACCATAAACTTCCAAAAATACTCAAGTATCAAAGTAGGACAGCCTACAGAGGTGCTTATGTTAGAGAGGGGTGATAGTATCCCTACTGATAGATATTTGATTGGTGGGGCTAATAATCTGTTAGTCTCTCCTACCCCTCCTCTACTCATGATGCTCTCTAAAGACTTTGCTACGATTATGCAAGAAAAAGAGATGCTTACTGTGGGTTGTGCTATGTCTACTGGGCGTATTGTCTCTTATGCTAGAAAGCATGACATCGCAGGGTTTGAATTTTGTGCAAAACTACCAGGGACTATGGGTGGCATGTTAGCGATGAATGCTGGAGTTAAAAGTTATGAGATATTTAATATCTTACACTCTATTAAGATAGATGGAGAGTGGATTTTAAAAGAAGATATCGAGCATGGGTATCGTTTTGCCTCTTTAGGTGGTGTGGCAACCCATGCACGTTTTGAAGTAGTCAAAGGCTTTAGTCAAACACTTCTTGAAGAGCTGTTAAATCTGCGTGCCAACCAACCTTTAGACCCAAGTGCTGGTTCTGCATTTAAAAACCCCTCAGATGACCACGCAGGTAGGCTTATAGAAGCTGTAGGACTAAAAGGATTTAGAAAAGGCGATATGCAGTGGAGTGAAGTTCATGCTAATTTTTTAGTAAATCTAGGAGAAGGTTCATTTGCTGATGCGAAGTATCTTATAGACCTTACGAAAGAGAAGATTTTAAACGCGTATAACATAGAGATGAAAGAGGAGATTAAACTCCTCTAATCTAAAGAGAGAAAGTTAACTACTTTGTTTCCTCTTTATCTAAACAACGCACACACCTAATGTAGTTTGATTGTTTTGGGTTACGTCTATAACGGTAAGCATCTGCAGGAAAAACTACATAGTATTTTCCAGATTCTGCAGGAGTAGATGTCCAAAAGTCACCCTCTCTAAAGTGTGTAAATACTTGTCCAAATTTTCTATGTACATTCAATAACTCATCGGAATTAGGAAGTCTCCAATCTGCATATCCATTATAGTTCAATCTTTGACAATACCCTTTTGCATAACTGTGAGTTCCTGCTTTTTTTGCAGTATGTTCTCTTTTATATGCAGCATCTTCAATATCTCCATAACGTGCATCTTGCCACATAAGGTGTGCATCTTTCTCTACATATACTGTATCTGTATTACACACTTTATTGGGTACTTTAGCTACAGTAGGAAGCTTTTCTGATACATCTCCTCCTGCTATAAGTAGTACTGATGATAAAACCATCCAAGAGACTAATAGTAATTTTTTCATATTTATCCTTTATAAAATTCAATATTATTCAATATTATTCAATATGATAATATAACCTTTATCATATTTAGCTAAATAATGCTATTGATTATGGATGTATTTCTACTTTCACACCTCTTTGAACAGCACTCCAGAGTTTATCCATCGTTGAGTTAGCGACGGCTACACACCCTTCTGTCCAATCTTTAGTAAGTGTAAAGTTATCACCTCTTCCATCGGCATTCCATTTTGGTTGTCCATGAATAGTAATATACCCTCCAGGACTTACCCCTCTTTTTCGTGCTTTTGCTTTATCTGCTTCACTAGGGTAAGAGATCATAAGTGACTTGTAGAGTCTTGAATCACATTTTTTTCTGACTATACTATAACTACCCTCTGGTGTTCTGTAGTCTCCTACTTTAACTTTATTACCACCATTTGCACCACCATTTGCCCCTAAAGAAATGCGAAACTCGTCAACTAGCTTTCCATCTTTATAGGTATAAAGTTTTCTTTTTGATTTATAGACAACAATATTATCTATTGTATTACTATAGTCAATCTCTGCACCTCTTGATAGTTCATTAATACATGTTTTTGTTGCATAAGGGGTATGATCTACTGTGCCATACGCTGTGGGTTGTTCTTTACATCCTGTACTAAACCATACAAGTGCTAAACTTACTAATCCTAAAGCTATTTTCATCTCTTTTTCCTTTTTAATTTTATAATCAACCCCAATCTGTATCTTGGTGTTTAGATTTATGTTTATCTTTTTTATAAGATGCCGAATTTTTGAGTTTTTGCAGACGGTTTAAGTTACTCATCTCTAACTCTCTTATATCGTTGAAATCTTTATCGGAAAACTCTTCTGCTAAACATGTCTGCAAATAAAGTCTCACTATATAATCTTTAAGCTGTTGATGATACTCTGAATCAAGATGGACTACCACTCTTTTATCAAAATTCTTTTTGAGTTCTTCAAATTTTACCATAAATTTTTGAGCAGATATATTTACATCTCTAAACATACGAAAAAGGTTTTTACTTATTTTTTCCAACTCTGTAATATATTTTTGACGATTAAACTTATCTATCTGTTTTTGTGTATATCTAATTATAACCCCTTTATCGTATGGTAATAGGTACACCTTCACGTACTGCGTACCATAATTTATTCATTGCTTCATTTGTCACTGCAACACAACCTTGTGTCCAGTTTTTTGATAGTGTATAGTCGTTACCTTTACCATCTGCATTCCATTTTGGTTGTGCATGTATGGTAATATCTCCTCCAGGGTTTACCCCTCTTCTTCGTGCTTTTACTTTATCTTCTTCATTAGGATAAGAGATACAAAGTGAACGGTAGTACTTCGGAGAGCAGAGCTTTCTGTGAATAAAAAACTCCCCCTCTGGTGTACGGTTATCCCCTTTTTGTACTTTATCTCCTATAGGGTTTTTACCTAAAGATATAGGGATAACACTTACTAGACTTTTTTCTCTATAGAGATACATTTTACGGTCTTTTTTTACTACTAAAATACGGTCTATACCTGCATCTTCACTATAGTCTTTTGCATTAAGCATCTCCTCTTTACACTCTGTTAAATTGTAATAATCTTTAGAGGCATCAGGAGTAAGTCCACACCCTGAGAGAAAAAGAGCGAAGAGTAGTATGATATATTTCATAGTTTTGGTTCCTTACAAGTAATACATATAAGTATTTTAGCACAATTATAATGAGGTTAAATAGGTTTTTAAAAAGAGAGAAATATAAAGAAGATAAAAGAGAAGAAGAATCTCTCAAAAGAGAGACCCTTTAAAGTGTGTTAAGATTAACAAGCTGCCTTAGCTGCTGCTAGAGCTTCTTCATAGTTAGGCTCTTCTGTAATTTCTGGAACAACTTGCTTATATGCAACTTTACCATCTTTACCAACTACGAAGATAACTCTTGCAGTAAGACCAGCTAAAGGACCATCTGCTAAAAGTACACCATAAGCGTTTGCAAAGTCTTTGTTTCTAAAATCTGAACATACTTTGATGTTTTCGATTCCAGCTGCTCCACACCATCTTGCTGCTGCAAATGGTAAATCCATAGAAACTGTGATTACTTCTACACCGTCTAGTGACGCTGCTTCTGTGTTAAATCTTCTTGTTTCTGCATCACATGTACCTGTATCTAAAGATGGTACTGCAATTACAAGTTGAACTTTACCTTCTCCACCAATTTGCTCATTTTGAAGCATTGGGTTACAGTTTACTACTGTTGATACTGGTGCTGTGTCACCTACGTTAATTTCTGTTCCTGCTAAATTACATACTGTGTCGTTTTTAAATGTTACTGTTGCCATTTTTAAATCCTTGTTATTTTGTTTGATAAAAGTATTATAATCTAAATAGGATAAATTTAGTCTTAATTAAGTTTTTTTCTATTTATTATGCTTTTTTAGCGTAAATAAAAAAACTTTTAAGTAACGCTATAGCGTTATTTAAGTAGTAAATATGTGAATTATAGTAACACCTTAATCTTTTCCAAGCATTAGAGGTTGGCTATACCTTTAGCCCATTTTTCCATCGTTGTATTTGCATCAGGATTGGGTGCTTCTAAGAAACTCACGACAAAACTATCTTCCATAAGTGCTACACCCATAGCTCTAGGACGAACAGCTAACATTTCTGGTTTTGGTAACATTTTTCCAAAACAACAGATAATATTTTTAGCATCTTTTATCTCATCACTAATGACGCCTACTTCAAGATTTGAAGTATGTGTATAGTGGTCAAACTCTCCTATATACGTAGCAATAGGATGTTCAGAGATTTGTTTTTTAAGATAGACAAAGATTTCATCTATTGTTTGATAGCTTGTTTCACTTTTAGCAATTTCCAATGTAAAAACTGGATATTTTTCCATAACTGTAATTTGTTTCATTTAGAATTCCTTCATTTAGTTTGAGAGATTTCCGTATTTTACCGATTTTAACTAAAAGTTACTATTATGATAATTATAATAGTAACTTTTATTTTTTTAAATATTACATTCCAGGAATTCGAGGTATTTTTCCTAGTTTAGAATTTTTACAGTACCAACCCCACCCTTTTTTCATCCAGTGTCCTATAATAGGAAGAGGAATCATCTTTCCACTTTTATCATCACGATATACAAAAGCTGCTCCATTACCTGTATCCATGACACAAAGAATATTTAAATGGTCTGTATAACTTTTTTTAGAACAAATATTCTGAGCATGTTGAAAAATATTATAAGCAACATTTTTAGCCATTACTTCAGCTACATGTCCTTGTTTAGCTTTCCAATCTGGTCCCATTAAGGCAGAAGAGTCTCCTATAGCGTAGATGTTTTCAAAACCCTCTACTTCATTGTACTCATTGGTTACAACAAAACCTGCATCACTTAATGGTAAATCTGAAGATTCTATAATAGGGTGTCCTTTTCCTGCAGAGATAAACATCACAAGATCTGACTCTAATTTTGTACCATCTTCAAAGTTTACACCCTCTTCATCAAAAGAGGTGATTTTAGAACCTACTTTTTTATTGATATTTGTCATTTTAAACATCTTGTCCATCATAACAAGTGCTTTTTCACCCATCTTTTGTCCAGGTTTAGCCATAGGAGCAAAAAAAGTCAGTTCAAAATTATCACGAATTCCTTTTTTCTTTAAGTAGTTATCTACATTAAACAGTACCTCAAATGCTGGTCCACCACGTACAGCAGAACCATCTTTAGGGTTACCACCAAAGCCCATAGCTATCTTACCTTTTCCACTAAGGACTAAGTCATCTAACTGTTTATAAAGTGCGGTAGCTTCTTCTGGTTTACCACAAATAGAGAGGGTATGTTCTATCCCCTCATGTTTTATCTTACCTTGTCCTAATGCTATAACAATGTAATCATAGTTATCTAATATACGCCCACTCTCTAAAGTTACTTTTCTATTTTTAGCTTCTATTAGTGTCACTGATTCTATAATAAGTTTAAAACCATGTGCAAAAGCCAATTTATCTAAAGGTACAGATACATCTTCTCTTGTCACTTCTCCTGTAGGAATCCAGATAGAAGTAGGATAGATATAAAAATAATCTCTATCACTTACAAGGGTTACATCTATCTCTTGTTTTCTAAGGTAGATAGCTGCTTCTACACCAGCAAAACCTCCACCAAGTACTAAAACTTTTGTCATTTTACTTTTCCTTTATTTCTATTAATGTTTATAGATAGTTGATGTCTGCACTACATCCACTTTATCTAACTCATCTGATACATCTGTTGTTGCATTCAAAATAATATACACTGCACCAATAAGGAGTCCTGTAAGAATGACTATCCAAATAGTCATTCTCTTCTCAGGACTCTCCTTTCCATCATAGTCTTCTATTGTTTCTAATGTAGGTTCTATATTTTTCATACTAACTATTTCTTATTGTTTATTAAGTCTGAACGAGGATAAACAAATACTGTATGTCTTGTAATAATTATTTTCTCTTTATTATCAAGTGCATAAGCTCTGATAGTTACAGGAATAGGTATATCTTTTCTTGCATCATCTGCTAACTTCTCTTTTGTTTGTAAAATAACTACTTTTTTTCTCTTTTTCCCTGCGGCAATACTAAATGACTCTTTAGGTCTAATAATTTTTATATTGTCATTATCTACAATTTCAAAGAAATAAGTATGTCTTTTACTATCTGTATTTTGAAATAAGAATAGATAATCATTCTGTACCACACCACCATCAAGAATTTTATAAAGTCTTGTGTTTTTATTAACATTTAAAAGCATATTTTCTTTTGTACTACCCATAGCAAATAGTGCTACTAAAACCAGTGCAAGAACAGTAAAGTATGCAATAATTTTTGGTCTAAACAGGTTAGTTTTCCCCTCATGTCTAAGTGTTTCTTTTTCACTAGACCAACGCACTAAACTCTCTTTACCTAACGCTCCCATAACTGTTGTACATGCATCTACACATTCAAGACAGTTGATACACTCTAACTGCATCCCTTTACGAATATCAATATGAGTAGGACAAACTGTTACACAACTTTCACATGTTGTACATTCAGCCGTTGGTTCTACAAGAAGTAACTCTTTTGTTTTTTCATATTTTTTCTCTCTACTGTACCCTTTACCTTGGTAAATGCTACCACCACGGATAGGGTCATAAACTGCTTGAATTGTCTCATCATCATAGAGTACTGACTGTACACGGCTGTAAGGACAGATATAAATACAAAAATCTTCTTTAATAAAAACAACATCTATTACAATAAATGCAGCTACACTCAAAAGAATACCCACAAGCATCATGTGTTCTGTAGGGTTAGATAAATAAGTAAAGAAATCTTCAGGTGGTACAAAGAACCATAAAAAGTCTGATGCAGCAACGAGTGCCAAGACAGACCAAAGTAAAATTGCAATTATTTTTTTAACCATATTTTCTTTTTTAGACATATCTGGTTTTTTTTGCTTATTTTTAATACGTTTATGTAAACCTAAAAGTTTTGTCTCTATTCCATCTCTATATATAACTCTAAAGATTGTTTGAGGACAAGCCCATCCACACCATGCTCTACCACCTACAGCAGTCACTGCAAAAATACCAAGAAAAAGTAACATAAGTAAAAAAGGCATAAGGTAAAGCTCTTGCATATCAAATGCTGTACCCATAAGGTGTAGTTTCTTTTGGTCAAAGCTAAGTAAAAAGATATGATTTCCACCAATAGTAATCCATGGCATAACTAAAGCCATGATAGTAGCTATAGCATAAGCCCAATACCGTTTAATTCTATAAGGAATCCACCCTTTTAGATACTCTTTTGATTGATTTTTCTTTGGTTTCTCTTGGGTTTCAGTATTTACTTCTGCCATTACAATATCCTTTTTTGTTGTTTTTCTTGTTCAAATGGACATATTAACAATGTATTGTCCACACCTGACATCTCCCTTGGTTGATTTATCTCAATCCAAGACCCATCTACCAATTCTTTAATACCTCTTGACTCTATATAATCTTTTAAAGAGCTACGACTTACTTCTAACTCTCTAGCTATAGCACTCACATTTAAACCCTCTTTAAGAAAATTGATAATCCTTAGTTGATGTACATCAAATTTAGAAGAAGAACGACTCCCTTTAGGACGACCTATCTGGTTAGACTTTGCCTTTTGTGCTTCACGTAAATCATTAAGCAGAGGAAAAATTTCAACTACGGTAGTCTTTTTATTGAGCAGTGTCTTAGAGCTTGCGATGTATAAGTCTATTCTACGACTTAACATACAGTTGATAATTTTTATCAACTCTTCTGCACGATCACTTAAAACTGAGAGTGTGTCTATGATAAGACTACTCCCCTCTTCTAATGAGTGCATAAACTCTTCAAATTTCTTTCTCTCTTCTATAAGGTGGTTTTTACTTGAGTACTCAATAACCTCTTTATCTATATTTATACTTTGAGTCAATGAAAATGAGAGAATATTACGCTGTTGCGCAGACATGTTATTATTGTCTGGCATCTGTCTTAAATAGGCATACGTCATACTACTCCTTTATCATTGTCATAATATTAGCTAATAGTGGTGTTTAAAGTCAAGGTTTTTTACTATATTTACGTCATTTATTCTATTTTTACGTCACTTTTACTTTAAATACGTCACTTTTTATGTTAAAATGCAAAAACTAATTATTAATATTAAGGATTTTTTGTGAATTTAACACATCTTGACGAACAAAACAAACCCAAAATGGTAGATGTTTCAGATAAAGCCAATACTACACGTGTGGCTACTGCCTCAGGTATCATAGAGGTAGGACAATCAGCTTTTGATGCCGTAGTATCAAACAGTGCAAAAAAAGGTCCTGTACTTCAAACTGCTGTCATTGCAGCGATACAAGCGACTAAACAGACAAGTACTCTCATTCCTATGTGTCATCCTCTTATGCTTACTTCTGTAAAGACAGATATAGAAGAGGTACCAGAGTTACCAGGGTTTAAACTGACAGTAACAGCAAAACTTAATGGACAAACAGGTGTAGAGATGGAAGCACTTACAGGCGTGAGTGTAGGACTACTTACTATTTACGATATGCTCAAAGCCATAGATAAAGGTATGGTGATTAAAAATGTACAACTAGAAAAGAAATCAGGAGGTAACAGCGGTGATTTTAGACGATAAAACTCCAGATAGACCACAAATAGACTACCCTACTAACTGGGGTTTCAAACTCATAGGAAGAGATAAAGACTCTCTTCTTAAATGTATTAAAGAGGCAATGGGAGAAAAAGAGCATAAATGTGATTTAGGAAACCGTTCCAAAACGGGTAAGTTTCACTCATACAATGCAAGTTGTTCTGTAAATTCAGAAGAGGAGAGAAATAGAATTTTCAAATACTTTGAAGATCATGATGATGTAGATATGGTGATATAGAATTTAACGAAAAAGATAAATAAAGAGAGTTTTACTGTAAGTAGTATCTAAAGGAGTCTCTCCTTTAGATAGCTATTTTAAATGTTAGTGATTTTCATCTTCATCAAGATTGAAGAATTTTGTTCCTGCGTAGTACATTGCTATACATAGACCTAATCCACCTAAAGAGATCATCATCTCTGTTCCTGATGGGAAATAGTGTATCCATTCAGGTACAGGTTGGTACTCTTTTAACTTCATCATTTGAAGTGGTTTAAGTTGTGTGTCGTGTACAAGATTATATCTCATAAAGAAGACCCCTACCATACCACTGAGTGATGCCCAAAAAAGAACTACTGGTGATTTTCCCATATCTTTCAAAATCAAGAATAAAGGAATAAGCATTGCTAAAATAACTTCTGCCCAGAATGTCCATGAACCTAAGATATGCACAGCAACTTCTGAACGATTTGGCATACCACCGTAAATATCTGTAAACATTTTCCATGTTACAAAAAAGATAAGAATAGAAATAAGTAAAGCTTGTATTTTAGCTAAACCAGTTAACATCGTTTTTACTTTTTCTGGAAACTCTAATTTATATCTGAATCCCATAATAATAAAAGCAATAAATACACCTGTAATAAATGCTGTTAAGATAAAGTATGTTGGATAAAATACTCCATTAGCAATAGGTCTAGCATTTAAGAAACCAAATACTGAACCTAGGTTAGAGTGAGCAGCAAGACCTACCAAAAGACCTGATAATCCAAATCTCTTTGCCCACTTCATATCTCCTTTAAGGAGAAAAACAAATTCAATAATCATAAATACTAAGTATGCACCATATAATGTACCCATCCACCAAATAGCAGAACTAAGTCCTGGTGTTAAAACATTATAAATCAACATCGTTATAGGGTGTCCTATCTCTACGGAGATAACAGCAAATCCTGCTAATATAGTAACTATAGAACCAAAAATTGCCCGTTTAGAGATAAGCATATAGTCTTTAAATCCAAAGACATCACCTAATGAACCAATAATACATAGTCCTGTTGAGCTTACAACAAAAAAGATATATACTGCGAGTAATAGTCCCCATGGATGTTCTTTACTCACATTGTAAGCGTGGTGTCCCTCTACAAAATAGGTTATTATTCCTATTAGGAACATAGATAACATTATTAGAGTAAGAAGTGCTACTAACTGATTTCTAGGTGTTTTTTCATAACCTAATAACTCTTTCATACCTATTTTATTATAAGGAATCGTAGTAACAAAATCTTTTGCCTTGGCTATAATGCCTGTTTGTTCTGGTTTTTCTACTGTTTCTGACATATTACACTCCTTATGTTAGGTAGTAAAGTTTTGGTTTAGTACCAAGATTTGCTTTAAGAGAAAAGTGTTCTCTCGTTCTAAGTAGTTCACTAATTTCACTGTCATAATCATCTAAATCACCAAAAGTTCTTACTTTTGTAGGACAAGTATTTTGACATGCTGTTGTTGTCTCACCACGATCTAGTCTTGTATCTGAACAGAAATTACACTTATCTACAGTCATAGTTCTATCATCTACATAACGTGCATCATAAGGACAAGCAACCATACAGTAAGAACATAAAATACACTTATCACTATCTACTCTTACTACACCATTTTTATCGTAATATGTTGCGTTTGTAGGACAAACTTCTTGACAAGGAGCTTCATCACAATGCTGACACTGACTCGGTTGAAAAGAGCTTGATACAATATCTAAAAGAGGATATTCCCCTTCTATTTCATTAACTCCTACCCATATTCTGTGTTTGTCTGCACCCATAAGAACACCGTTCTCTTCTTTACAGGCAACTTCACATGCTTTACAATTAATACAATTTTTATAATCTAAAGCCATTCCATATCTTGCCATGATTATACCTTTCTTATTTCTACGTTAGTTTCATGCATTGCTGCAGCACCATATACTGGTTCAATAATATCTTCAATAACTGCATTATCATTACCACCATTTTTGTAGGCCCATGTCAATGCTGAACTCTCTTCTCCAAATCCATGAATAAAGAATACTTGATTAGGTGCCATTTTCTCTGTAGGATAGGCTTTAATCGTTGTAGAACCTGTTCTACTTTTTACTTCAATAGTATCACCAAAAGCAATACCTTTTTCTTTAGCAACACGTTTATTAATCCAGATATAATTTTCTGGCATTAAATCTCTAAGCATTGCATTATTTGATGTACCACTTTGCGTGTACTGTGCATGTCTTCCTGTAATAAGTCTAAACTTACCTTCTGGAACAACAAATTTATACTCATCTTTCCATGTTGGCATTGCATCAATACCTTTTTTACCTAAACCTATAAGATTACACTCTAGTTTTCCAGAAGATGTTTTAAGCTTTCCATTACCTACAGAGTATGATTTCTCTTTTTCAGGATAATACTGATGTTCATTTACTGATATTTTTTTATAATGTTGATCCATATTAGGGTAATAAACACCATGTTTTTTTAACTGTTCTGCTGCACCATGATAGTGATGAACAGCATGTTCATTAATCTCTTCTTGATCATGAGCATAAATTTGAGTCATATCAAACTCTTCTTTATAGTATTCCTCTTCACTTGAATCAGCAATCCCATCTTGTACCTCTTCATCATACTTTTTAGTAATATCAAAAAGTGGTCTTGAGAGTTGTGCTGTTAAACCACGTAAAATTTCATTTACTGGTTTTGTTTCAAATAGAGGATTAATTACTTTATTACGTTGTGCTACTGAAGGCTCAACACCACCAAATGTTTTTACTGGGTCTGTTCTCTCTAAGTATGTACATTCAGGAAGTACAACATCTGCATACATAACAGTATCACTAGGCATAGTATCAATACATACAAGAAGTTCCATCTTTTTAAGCATTTTTGCCGTTTTTGCCGTATTTGGCATATTCATCATTGGGTTGTGTTTATAACAGAACATACCGCGTACATTATATGACATACTACCTGTTAAAAATCTCTCTCTCCAACCTAACCATGAACCACCACCACTTACAACAGCACAGTCATCATATCCAGATTCAGTTTTATTTACTGCTCTTGATTTAGCTTTATCATACATTGGAACTAGTGTTTCATGTCCCTTAAGTTTAATCTTGTCACCAAAGATAAGTCCACCTTTAGTGTCTATTCCTCCACCAAGTCCTTGGAAGATAGCCATAGCACGACGTAATTGGAAGTCATTTTTTGAAAAAGTACTTCTTCTTCCTGGATAGTAAACAGCTTTAGGGGCATGAACCATAAATTCTCTTGCTATTTTATAAATCTCTTTAGCTTTAATATTAGTAAGAGGTTCTGCCCATTCTGGTGTATATTTACTAGAGAGTATATGCTCTTTATATTCTGCAAAACCATTAAAGTGTGCTTCTACATACTCTTTGTTATAAAGTTCTTCAGAAAGAACTACATGTGTAAGAGCTAAAACAAATGCTAAGTCAGTACCTGGGTTGATAGCCAACCACTTGTCTGATTTTGCAGCTGTGTTAGTAAATCTAGGATCAACACAGATAAGTTTTGCACCTCTACCTTTAGTTCTTTTAAAAAGATCCATAGTATCTGGAGTAACTATTGCTTCTGCTCTGTTAGCACCTGCCATAATAATATACTCTGCATTATCTAAATCTGCTTGAGGATAAGCTCCAATAGTTACCCCATATCCTGATGCAACAGTTTGAAGACAAATAGACGCGTGATTAAGCCAGTTTGCTGAACCAAATGCTTCATAGAAAGTTTTAAATGTATGCTCTGCCATACCTTCACCTGCACAAAAAAGGAACGAAGAACGGTTATCTTTCTCTTCATCTAAAATTTTTGTTGTTTTTTCAGTGATATATTTGAATGCTTCATCCCAAGTAACTTGTTTAAATTTACCTTCACCTTTTTCACCAATACGGATCATTGGATGTTTTAAACGGTCGGGGTCATACAGGGCTTGAATCCCTGCATTTCCTCTTGGACATAACATATTTCTTGATTTTGGAAACATTGGGTTTGGATCTAACTTTGTTACTACCCCATCTTCTACTCTGGCTATAGCTGCACATTTATTTACACACATTTCACATAGTGTGGGAATTAATTTAACATCTTTTGCTTTACTCGTTTTAGCTGTAATCGTCCACTTTTTATCATGTGAACTACTACTTGCAAAAAGATTTGTTGCAGAGATTGCTGTTCCACTAACAACACTCATTGCAACAGTTCCTTGTAAAAACTTTCGTCTTGACATTTCAACTTGCATAAGCACTCCTCCTTTTATAATAATTATTACCTATAGTCAAATAGGAGTAAATTACTCCTATTTATAAGCGTATATTATATATTATAGTAGTTTTACTTATGAAATTATGATTTAAATCAATATTTAATGTTTTTAAGAAAAAATGTATCATTTTTTACGTCAGTATGAATATTATCTTTGATAAAGTATATTCATATCGTCTAAATTTCCTTGGTCAAAGTCTTTATGACAAGCTATACAGTTTGATTTATCTTTTATCTTTTTCTCTTTATAGACAGATAAAGGAATATGTTTATGTGTCTCTCTCCAGTATGGTGTTTTAGTAATAGCCTTAGGACGACGGATACCTAAAGAGTACATAATTTTCACAGAAGCTTCTCTTTTACTTGTTTCAGCAGAGTTTGCTACTAGGAACTCTAAGATTGAACTTTGTTGTGATTTGCTAATATTTGCCTCAGTCAACTCTTCACCAAAGTGGTTATCCAATGCACCCATAATACGTGTCCAAGATTTTTTAGGTAGTAGATAAGGAGGATATATTTTATGACAATCTCCACATTCATTGTAAAAAACAGGCTTTATCTCTTTATAATTAATATTAGTATATTTTTGTATTGTTAAAAAGTTATAATTACTACTCACAATAAAAAAGTAAGTACCTATAGCAATAAGAATTATACTATAAGCAAAAAAGGAGAGATAAGGTTTAACTTTAGTATCTTTTCCATCTGTTTTTTTATACCCTGTAATCATAGCAAATACCATATTGGTTTTATGCCAAAACTGCTCGACCATTACACCAGCTATATGTATAACTGCCCAAGCAGCAAAGAGATAAGATGCATATTTATGGATGTATCCTAAAAGTATCATATACTGAGAATAATCATCATTTAAAAATCTAAAAAGTCCTTTTCCCTCTTGAATACCATAAAGTAGTAAACCAGAGATAACAATAACAGTACCAACAGTTAATGCCCAAACAGTAAACCAACTAGAAGCAGCATTGTGTCCAGCTGGTATTTTACGCCATCTATTTTGTATCTTTTCAACAAAATAATGTTTTAGTTGAGAGGGTTTTAATTTAAATGTTTTAAACTTAGCATAATCAGGACCAATAAAGCCCCAAATAATTCTATAAATAATAATAATTAAAAAAATAAAACCAAATGCCACATGATCATGAAGTAAATACTCATAAAACGAAGTAATAAATGCTGTTGTGAAGGATAATACCATCATCCAATGTATGATTCTTGTACCTATGGGCCAAACAAATACATATCCATCTTTTTTATTCATAATGATAGACCTTAAAATATAATCTTATAACTGTTATAAGATTAACATAATTTTATATAAGAGTAGTTTGAACTTTAAATAGAAATTTGTGGGAGAATATTCTCAGAGAATTATTTCTCTGAGAATAAGTATTAGTGAGCTACTACTTCTTTTACTTCTGTAGGCACTTCTACAGCTTTTACTTCTTCAACTATTTCAGTTGTTGCTTCTTTTACTATTTTTACTACTTTTTCAGTTGTTTCTTTTACTTCTGTAGGCACTTCTACAGCTTTTACTTCTTCAACTACTTCAGTTGCTGCTTCTTTTACTATTTTTACTGCTGCTTTAGGCGCATCTTTTTTATAAAAGTTTTTCTCTATATACTCAGCCATTGCTTTAGGATCATAATCATAACCTTTATCTAGTAGCTTTTGCATATTATGCTCCATGATATCATGATCTGTTCCAGAAGACTGGTTCGTACCACCATTTTTAACATCATAAAGATCCAATTCTAGCTCTCCTGCTTGTCTATCATTTAATGCTGGGGCTTTTTTCTTTACAATACCCTCTGCATTATCACCATGACATTTTTTACAAGATTGTGTATATACTTCTGTTGCTGTTTTACTATAAACTTTTGCTTCTGAAGAACTTGGAGTATCATTACCACATCCACTTAATCCAAAAAGTGTAGCTGTTGCTAACATTACTATTGTTGTTTTTTTCATATATATTTCCTTATTTCTATCTAATTATGCTCTACCAGAAAGCATACCGTATTGTGTCATTGGCTTAAGTGCATAAACTTTAAGCAACCACCAAATCCATCTTTCTTGTGTAGGGTCAAGAGGGAATGAAGGTGTAGGCTTTTTAGTCCAGTTAAACTCTGCAAGCATTACCGTACCAATACTTGTAATCAATGGACATACTGTATATCCTTCATAGAAAGAAGTAAACTCTTTACCTTCCATTAATGCAATAATATTATCTACAACAACTTTGTACTGTTTTCTTGCTGATCCCCCAGTTTTACCCATTGGTACAGCTGCAATATCACCTAGTGCAAATACATTAGGGAATTTAACATGTTGAAGTGTCTCTTTTTTAACAGGTACCCAACCTTTAGCAGAACCAACTGGAGAATTAGCAATCTCTTCAGCAGCTTTCATTGGTGGTGTGATATGTAAGAAATCAAACTCTTTTTCTACTTTTTCACTTCTTGGTACGATTGAGTACTCTTCAAGATCTTCATCCCAAGCACCTTTCTCTTTCCAGTGTCTGTTAAAGGTAGCTACTTTTTTAACAGGATCTACAGCAACAAGGTTGTGTCTATAATTCCATTTAAAATCTCTAGCTTCAAACTGGTTTACGATAGCATCATGATACTCTTTAACACCAAACATTTTACTACCATTTGGTAAGAATGTAAGTTCAGCATTGTCTCTTGCACCTGCTTCTCTAAGTCTTGCATCTGTAAGATACATAATCTTTTTAGGAGCTCCACCACATTTAATAGGAGTATTAGGGTGAGTAAATAGACCTTTTACTTTTTTACCACTTTTAGCAGAAGCAATAAATTTTTGCATCTCAGTCCAAGTATCAGCAGCACCATTAGCAAAATAAATAGAAGTTATACCATTTTTACCAACAACTTTTCTTACCTCTGAATCATCACCTCTTGTAGTAATGGTATCGCTAATTCCAAGACCTTCTATTTTAGCAAAGTCAAGTTTAAGTCCTGCAGCAATAACCATATAGTCATATTTAAGTGTTTTACCACCTGAAGTTTTTACTGTGTTGTTTTCAGGATCAAATTCAACAGCTTTTTCTTTAATAAGTGTTACACCACTTGGTACAAAGTTATCTCTTTGGTAAGTTACATCACTTGCTTCCCATATACCAGCTCCAACAAGTGTTTGACCTGGTTGGTATGATGTAGAGGTACTTGTAGGTTCAAGTACTGTAATATCTGGATTATCTAAAGAATTTGCAAAACGTGCAGCTGTTGACATACCTGCCAAACCACCACCAACAATTAAGATCTTTGCTTTAACAGCTGAACTGCTAGCATTAAGTTCTGTAGTTGCACCACTTCCCATAAGCATTGCTGCCCCACCTGCACCAAACATTTTTATAGCATCACGACGTGATACTCCTTCATTTTTGAAATGTGCATCTATGATATCCATTCCCTCTTTTAGCATTTTTTTATCCAAAACTACTCCTTTGTATTATATTAGTTGTTTATTCTACATCAATTAATATAATATATTATTAAAAAAAAATAACTTATACTCAATATAATTTATACAAATATTTATTATTATTTTTATTAATAAAATTAACTTCAAATGGGGTTTTATCTATCTATTATCTTTATTTAAATCGTCACTTTATCTATCATCAACTGTAATGTTACATTTCCTCTAAAATAATTTTCATTAATTGTGTAGCTAATAGTAACCTTTTCTCCAACATTAAAAGATTCTCTCGTTTTAAACTTTACACCTTGCATATGTATATCATTTTGAGAAAAATTAAAACGTAAATGTTCCCCCTCTTTTCCCATAGCATCTACTTGAAGTATTTCTACGTTTGTTGAGATAAATTTAGGTGTAGGATTTCCCTGACCATAAGGTTCATACTGTTTAACTAAATTAGTCAGTGTAAAGTTAATATCTTTAAAGTGCAATTTACCTAATACCTCAGGGTCTTCATACTCTTCAATATAATTACCTAAATGATAATTTTTTTCTAGTATTATTTTAAATGCTTCTAAATTCTCTTTTTTTAAAGAGAGTCCAATCGCAGCACTATGTCCTCCAAATTTTTCCAAATATTCTCTAGCACCACTTGTAATAGTAAATAAATCACATGCACCAAAACTTCTACCACTACCCTTTAATACTCCATCTTCATTTTGAGAGAGGACAATACACGGTTTTTCATACGCTCTTGATACACGTGCGGCGACTATACCTACTACACCCTCATGCCAATCTTCACCATAAACTACTATGACTTTGTCTTCAGTGTTGACTTGCTGCATCGCTTTTTCAGTAATGCTCTGTTCTGTAGATTTTCTAAGGGTATTAAACTCTATGAGTCTATCGAGTCTTACTCTTGCATCATAAATATTGGTAGAGGCTAAAAAATCAACTGCAAAAGAAGCATCTTCCATACGTCCTGCACTGTTAATAAGAGGTGCTAAAAAAAAGCCAATATCTTCAGCACTTAAGCTCTCTTTTTTAGCATGTTCAAAAAATGCTCTTATGGCTGGTCTTTTACTTGAGTTTAACGCTTCTATACCTCGAATAACCATCACTCTATTTATATGCTGTAAAGGCATCATATCTGCAATAATAGCTATAGATACTAACTCCATATATGACATCATATCTATTTTTATACTGAGAGCATTTTTGACTGAAGCAATAAGATACCAAGCTATTTGAGCCCCACATACTTCAGAGTAAGGAAAATCACAATCTTCTTGTTTCTGATCTATGATCGCGTACGCTTCAGGTAGTTCTGGTGCTAACAAGTGATGGTCAGTAATGATAAGTTCTATGCCCGCTTCTGTACAAAGTTTTGCAGCTACTACAGCAGAGATACCATTATCAACAGTAATAGCTAAATCAGTACCTTTAATACGGGAGATAATAGTAGCAGAGAGTCCATAACCATCTTTAAAACGGTTAGGAATAATCCACTGTATAGGATAATCTATCTCTTCAAAAAAGAGTTTCATGAGTGTAGTAGAGGTAACTCCATCTACATCATAATCACCAATAATAGTAATTTTTTCTCTACGTTGTATTGCTTTTACTATGCGTTGCGTAGCTCTATCCATATCTTTAAAGGTGGATGGGTGTGGTAAATCTTTCAAAGAGAGAAACCCCTCTTCAAAACGTTGTTTGAGTAGTTTCTCTAACGCTTGAAGCGTTAATAAAGGAATCATCTATTTTTATGTTTAAGTGAAGCATCTACAAATGCTAGAATTGATGGGTTTACACTTTGAAGTCTTGAAGTAAACTCAGGATGAAACTGTACCCCTAAGAACCATGGATGGTCAACTACTTCAACAGCTTCTATAAGTCCATGAGACTCACCTGTAATATTCATACCATTGGACTCTAACGCTTCTCTATATGCTGGATTTGCTTCAAAACGGTGTCTATGTCTCTCAAAAATTATAGGTGCATCATATGCTTCTCTAAGTTTAGAACCCTCTTTTGTTTGACACTCATATTCACCAAGACGCATAGTACCTCCCATTGGAGAACTTTTTGTTCTTAACTGTTTAGAACCTGAAGCATCTATAAACTCATCAATGAGATAAATAAGTGGATTCTTTGTACTTTCATCAAACTCTACAGAGTTAGCATCTTCTAATTTTAGTACATTTCTAGCAAACTCTATCATAGAGAGTTGCATACCAAGACAGATACCTAAGAAAGGTATTTTCTCTTCTCTTGCGTATTGAATAGCTTTTATTTTACCCTCTACACCACGCTCTCCAAAACCACCTGCAACTAAAATACCATCACAATCATTTAAGAACTTTTGAGCACCATCTTCTTCTACTTTTTCAGAGTCAACCCATTTGATATTTACTTTCGTATCTAAATGTGCTCCTGCGTGAATAAGTGCTTCAGTTAATGACTTATAAGACTCTTTTAAATCTAAATATTTACCAACAAAGGCTATTTTCATCTCATGAGTAGGTAAAATAATTCTATGTACTAATTTTGCCCACTCATCCATTTTAGGTTCACAAGAGGGAAGTTCTAGTTGTTTACAAATAGGTAGAAGAATATCTTGCTCTAAAAAATTTAGAGGAACTTGGTAAATAGTCGCTGCATCTGCTGCAATAATAATAGATTCCTCTTCTACGTCACAAGAGAAAGAGATTTTTCTTTTAATCTCACTAGCGACTGGTACTTCTGCTCTAAGTACAAGCATATGAGGAGCAATACCAATACGTCTAAGTTCTTGTACTGAGTGTTGTGTAGGTTTTGTTTTAAGCTCACCAGCAGCTTTGATATAAGGCAGAAGAGTAACATGTATATTCATCACTTGTTTGCTGCCAAACTCATGTTTCATCTGTCTAATAGTCTCTAAAAATGGTAAACCTTCTATATCTCCAGTTGTTCCACCAAGTTCAACAATAAGAATATTTTTACCCTCACCAGCTTTAATAATACGCTCTTTTATTTCATTTACAATATGTGGTACAACTTGAATAGTTTTACCTAAATACTTTCCTTTTCTCTCATTTTCAATAACTGTTTTATAAACAAGTCCTGTGGTAAAGTTATTATTTTGAGTTAAAGAGGTATCTAAAAATCTTTCATAATGCCCTAAATCTAAATCTGTTTCAGCACCATCTTTAGTAACAAAAACTTCACCATGTTCTAATGGAGACATAGTTCCAGGATCAACATTTATATAAGGGTCTAGTTTTAATACTCCTACACGAAGTCCTGTATGTTTAAGTAACGTTCCTACACTAGCAGCTGTAATACCTTTTCCTAAAGAAGAGAGTACCCCACCTGTAACAAATATATATTTAGTATCTTTTTCAGTCATTTATGTTTTTTCCTTTTATGCAACAATAGGCATGATTATAGTAATAAAAGTACCGTTTCTAACGATAAAGGGTAGTGATGTTTCATTGAATTCTATAGTAAACTCTGTAGTATCAATTTGTGAAATAAAATCCAAAAGATATTTACTATTAAAGCTAAGTTCAAAGTTTTCAGTAATTCCTGTAGCTATATCTAATTCTGTTTTAGCTTCAACATTATCTGCACTTAATGAGTTAAATAAAATAGCATGCTCAGTTAAAGTTATTTTAATCTCTTGAGAAATAGTAGTAATCATTTTAATAGCATCTATCATCTCTTTTTTAGGTAAAGTAACTTCATGTTTAATCATAGTAGGGATAATTCTTTGATAATCAGGATACTTACCATTTATTAAACGTGTAAAGAAAAAGTAATTTTTATTTGTAATAATTAAATTGGTTTCATCAATAAAAATATCTATCTCATCTAAAAAAAGTTTTTGTATCTCTAAAATAGCTTTTTTAGGAACTATTAATGAACGCTCTTCATCATTTAAACTTTCAATAGTAGCAATAGCTAATCTTCTTGTATCAGTACCTACTAAATCAGTTGAGTTACTTTTAATATTGATTAATGCTCCATTAAGTTCAAACTTAGGATTGTTATTATCTATTGCAGGAGAAATTTTTTTAAGATTTTGAATAAGTTTTAAAGAATCTAATGTAATTTTTGGTTTGTTTTCTGCTGATGGAAATTTAGGGTAGGTTTCTGGATTAAATGTTGGAAGTTTAAATTTAGAGTGTTTTTGTTTAATAATTAATATATCATTTATAACTTCTAATGTTATTTCATCATCTTTTAAAATTCTAATAATGTCTAATAGTTTTTTTCCATTAGCAGTAAATGATCCTTCTGAATCTATAGTTATATATTCAGTAACTATTTGTAATCCTATCTCCCCATCTGATGCTTTGATAATAGACTTATCATTTGAAGCAATAAAGAGTATATGAGCAGTAATTTGACTAGCATCTTTTTTTTCTAAAAAAGGCTGTAGATTGATAAGAATTGATTCTATAATTTGCTTTTTTACTTTAATCTTCATAGATTCCCTTATTTTTAATATTATAGTAGATAGTAGTAGTTCTCCATGAAAATGTGAAAAACTACTTTAAAGACGCTATACACGTTGTTTAACAATGGTAAAAGTTTATTTAACTATTCACCTTTATTCACTTTTAAAATTATATCTTTTTTTATATTCAAATCTTATAAGTAAGTTTTATAAGATTTTAGTGTTTGTATGTATTTTATTTGAAAGTTCTTCTAATAATACTTTGAAGTTTTCATCTTGGTCTATAATTTCATGTATTTTTTTCATAGCATGAGAGATAGCAGTATGATCTTTCATGCCAAAATATAGAGCAATTTGAGGCATAGAATTTGGTGTAAGGTTACGTGCTAAATATATGGCAGTTCTACGAGCATTTACTACATTTTTAGTACGTTTTTTCGATTTTATATCAGAAGGTTTAATATTGAGTTCTATAGAGACTATTTTTACTATATCATCTATGGTAATATTCTCTTTTTTCTCTTTGAGTTGATCTTTTATAGCATTTTGTGCAAAATCTAAAGTAATCTCTTGATTTAACATAGAAGATAGAGCATTAAGTTTAATAATAGTTCCCTCTATCTCTCGTATATTATCACCCATATTTGTAGCAATAAAGTTTACGATTTCAGAGTTAAGATTAATACCATCTAATTCACATTTCTTTTGAATAATAGCAATTTTAGTCTCCAGTCCAGGAGGTTGAATATCTGCCATCAGTCCCCACTCAAAACGACTTTTAAGTCTATCTACTAAACCAGCTATTTTATTAGGTTGTCTATCTGAAGTGATAACTATTTGTTTGTTGGCATTATATAGTTCATTAAAGGTGTGAAAAAACTCCTCTTGAGTCTGCTCTTTACGGCTCAGAAACTGTATATCATCTATAAGTAACAAATCACACTCTCTAAATTTATCTCTAAATCTATCCATCGTTTGAGAACGTAGGTGAGAAGTAAAGGTATTCATAAACTGTTCAAGTGTAGTGTAAATAACTGTTTTACCTAACTCTAAATGGTAGTTACCTATGGCTTGAAGTAAATGGGTCTTACCTAAACCTACCCCACCATAGATAAAAAGAGGGTTATACTGCCTACCTGGTTTTTCTGCTACAGATTTGGCAGTGGTAAAGGCAAATTGGTTAGAATCACCTACGATAAAACTTTCAAAAGTTAAAGAAGGGTTTAAGTAAGTGCTTTTAGTATTACTTTTTTCTAAAGGTTGTTTCTGCTGTACACTACTGTTTTGTACTTGCTTCTTACCTACACTTATCTCTATCTTAGGTCTTACTTCATTTTGAAGTTCAAAAAGATGTATCATTTTATCTAAGTACTTTGTTTTCACCCACTTTGCAATAATCATATTTGGTGCATTAAAATAAATCATATTACTTCTTGAATGTGTTGTATCGTAAACGAGTTTTTTTATGTAACGTTCATATTCTGTTTCACTAATCTCTTTTTTAAGCTCAAAAAGTACTTTTTGTCCAATATTCATGTGTAAACCCTATATAATAACTATTATGTGAATAACTTTTAATAGTTTAACAAAGATAAGCTAAAATAAGGGTATTAAACAGTGGTGAATAAAGTTATTCACCATGTGAACAAAGGTGTGAATGAATATATTAGGAATAGACCCAGGAAGCCGTAATTTAGGCTACTGTATCATAAATTGGGATGGAAAAAAGTTTTCACTTATTGAAGCTGGTTTACTTAAAATGAAAGAGAAAGAGTTACAGACACAAATAGTTGAGATGGTTGAGGGGATAGACCTTATTTTAAAGACACACAAAGTAGATGAAGTAGCTATTGAAGATATCTTTTTTGCATATAATCCAAAGTCGGTGATAAAACTTGCACAGTTTAGAGGAGCATTGTGTTTAAAAATACTTCAAGAGGTAGGTTTTTTTCATGAATATACAGCGTTACAGGTAAAAAAAGCAGTCACTGGAAATGGAAAAGCAACCAAAGAACAAGTTGCATTTATGGTAAAGAGATTGTTCAACATAAAAAAAGAGATAAAGCCTTTAGATATTACCGATGCTATGGCAATAGCTATCACGCATCTTCAAAGAGTGAAAATGCGTAAGAAAAAGTAGTGTTAGTTTTTATTTTTTTGTGGAAGTGTTTGTGAATTTGTTTGTTTTTTTATGGAGATGAGTCTTTTTTTAGGTACAGTAAAAGTAGATTTCTGACGACCTAATATAGACTCTTCTATAATTTGATCATACATATAAATATCGTTTTTAAAGTAGGCTAAACCATCCTCTTTATAGACAGTAAAGTAGAGTATATGCACGGGTATAGCTTTACGTAATTTTATAGTTGTAGGTTTATCTGTATCAATAATTTCCTGTAGTTCATGTTGTGAATAACTTTTATGGGAACTTTTCAATAGCATATCCATTAGTTTAAAAGGTTTATCTACTCTCATACACCCTGAGCTATAAACTTTATAACGTCTTTTAAGTAGGGTTTTGTTGTCTGTATCATGAAGATAAACAGCATACTTGTTAGGGAACATAAATTTAATACGACCTAAAGCGTTGTTATCTCCTGGAAATTGAACAAAACGGTAAGGTACATGCTTTTGATTGTGTTCATAAGGGTTTAACATATCTTGGGTAATTTGTATCTCTTTTTTACCTGAAAATACATGAATGTTATTATCTTCTAGGTATGATGGGTTCTCTCTTAGTACATGAATCAAATCTCTCTTAATAAGGTTATTTGGAATCGTCCATGTAGGATTGATTACCATGTACTCTATCTTATCATGGAAAAGAGGTGTAGGTCTATCTGTACGCCCAACAACAACACCCATTTTCATGATTTTTCTGCCTCCTCTATAGTAGCGAAGGTTAAAGTCAGGAATATTTACCTCTACATACTCTGATTCAAAAGATTTAGGATAGAGTTTTGTTTTATCTAAGTTAGTAATAATAGCTTGAATATTTTTTTTCACAGATTGGTTTAAATAATAGACCATTGTTTTATCTACCATACCTGTGATTTTAAGCAAGTAGCGTTTTTGGTATCTTTTTACTGCCTCTTGTAGTGTCTCATCAAAAGTACTGTTTAAGGAAGTATTTTTGGGATAGTCACCTGAAATTTGTAAGCGTTTTTTTACCTCTTTTACAAGGGCATTTCTATTGCCTATTTTTAGTGGTCTTTTTGTATATTTTATTTTTGGAAATTTATCCATGATACGATAGTCTTTTAACAAGTCAACTAAATTAATATATCTTGTTTTCATAGGTATAAGTGTTTGAAGATACGAACGTATATTTCCATTTTTTATAGCAGAAAAAAGTACAGTTTCACTAGGAAATGATTTATATGACATCTCCCATGTGGCTTTAATATCATCACTCTCTTTAAGGGCTTGAAATTTACGTTGTACTAAGTTCCAATCTACATCTCCTTGCACAATAAATCGCACCAATCGCACCATAGAATTACTTAGTATAAGATCAAGTCTTGCATACACAGCAGCTTGTTTCTTTCTGCTTATATCTTCATTATCTAACATGAAAAAGAGACGTGCTATAGTTTTTTGGTCAAAAGATTTATCTTTATAGTTAAAAAGAGGGTTGCTAAGTGCTTGTACAAGTTGACTCATTTTCTCTCTATTATTCTCTCCTATCCATAATGCTTTGTATTCAGTTTGATCATAAAGATTTTGAACGATAGCTCTATTTTTCCCTTTTATTAGGCTAGGAAGAGAGGTTTTAATATTAAGAGAGATATTTTCCATAGACAACGTTTGAGCAATAAGAGGAGATTGTAGAAAAAACAAAAGTAAAAGAAAAGATAATAAACGCAAAAGGTACTCCAAAATTTAAAGTGTAATAATGGGGTATTATAATCATATTTAAGTTAAAAAATAGCAGTAATATAAAGTGAGCTTACGAATGAATAAGATTCACTAATTTTAAACTAATAGTAAAGATAGCACCATCTATGCTGTTTTTTACAGTAATATGTCCATTCATATACTCTTCTATAATCATTTTACTCATATATAGTCCTAGACCTGTACCTTTTTCTTTAGTGGAAAAATAAGGATTAAATATAGTATCTATAACTTTATTAGGAATTCCTCCAGCGTTGTCTTCAATGATAATAGAGATAGTCTCTTTATTTTGTATGGTATAGACTTTTATAATCTTTGGTTTATTATCAGATAATAGTGCTAAAGCATCTTTAGCATTAGTGAAAATATTAATCAACGCTTGTGCAAATTCATTGGAATACCCTGAAATTACAACATTTTCTAAAAGAGTTGTATCTATATGAATTTTTTTATCTTCCAAAAGAGGATGAAGAAGTTTTATAACGTGATGAATAGTCTCTGTTGCATTGAAGTCTTTTTTCTCTTTTTCTGGTTTAAAAAAATCTTTAAAATCATTAATGGTATGTGACATTAACTGTATCTGCTCTTGGGTATCTTTTTGAAAATTTTCCATAAGATTTTCATTTAGTTTACCTGTAAGAAATTTGATATAAATACTTTGCATTAAAATAGAGATAACAGTAAGTGGTTGCTTCCATTGATGGGCTATCATGCTAATCATCTCACCCATTTGTGCATGGCGTGACTGTAACATCATCATTTTATCTTTTTGTTTACTTTTATAAATAAGTTCTCTTGAGAGTAGTTCTGTTTGGTTTCTATCTTGTAAGAGTAGTTGTTGTGCATGCATACGTTCTGTTACATCTGTGACAAATACAACTAAAGTTCCACTCTCATCAAATTTTTCAACATGAATATCAAGATAAAAACTATTTTTATTTACAGAGAGTAGATGAAACTCTTTTTGCTGTTGTGTACTTATGGCATTAAAGTCATCCTCATACCCAATAAATTCATAGAAATAGTTTCTTATATCACAATCTACTATGAGTCTATTATCAAAAAAGTTTTCTACCATAGGTGAAAAAGATTTAACTAAAAAAGAATTATCTATTATAATATAAGCAATTTTGTACTCATCTATTATAAAGTCACATAAAGCTTCATAATTTATGGGCATTAGACTAGCTCACTTGCAAGAAGTTTAAATAAAGTATTGACATTAAAACTATTTTTTGCAGAAGTAAGACAAGAACCTATAAGAGAAGGGTAATTATTTTGTAAAGATGTAATATCCATTTGAAAGTTTTCATTTTTATCAATTTTATTAAAGGCTATAATTACAGGTATCTCACCCGTTACATCATAGAGGTCATTAAGATGTATTTTAATAGTCTCTTCTATCTCTTCTGATGTAACATCAGTAACAATAATAGCTGCGTGAGCACCTTTAATATATGTTTTGTTTACTCTTCTTACTTTATCTAATGCTCCTTCAATATCCCATATAAGAAGAATCATCTCTTCATTTTCTATAGAGATACTCTTCTTAGATATTTTTAGACCTATGGTACTAATATATTTATCATCAAAACTATTGTCAACATAACGCCTAATAAGAGAAGTTTTTCCTACAGAAAAGTTTCCTATTAAAATAATTTTTTTTTGTTTACTTCTCACTAGAAATCTCCCAATTAAACATAACACATCGAGAGAGAGACTCTTTATCTTTATCTTGAATATTTTCTATCTCTATTGGTGGTTTTGCTACGGCTTTTATCATAAGCATATTCTTCTTAATTCCTCTATTTATAAGCTCTTGCTTAATGTTATTAGCTCTATTTAAAGATAATTTTTTATTGATGAAACTTGAACCTTTATCATCTGTATATCCATTAATTTTTATATAATAATGACTATATTTATTTATTATAGAAGTTAATTTGTCTAATATCTTATCATATTTAGAATCAATAGTAGAAGAACCTAAATCAAAATAGATTTTATATTTTAATGTAGGTAAAACTTTTATTTCATTGATTATTTTACTCTTCTCAATTTCTATTTGAATTTTAGAAATAAATGTATCTTTTGCTTTTTTATCAATAATTATTCCTGAAAAACGTACCTTATCAAACGCTTGATGGTAAGTGATATTGGAACGATATTTCTTGTTTGTCTCATTAACGATTTTTTTAACAGAAGGAGATAAAACTTCTATATTAAATAGAGGTATTTCATTATCAAGTATTATATTTACTTGAGTAATAAAGTTTTCTCTATTTTTTTCATCAACCAATAGACCTGTAAATCTTAGCTTATTGTAGTATCTTGTATAGCTGATATTTGAGTGATACTTCTCATTGATTGCATGTATGAGTTTATCTAGTAGTACTACTCTATGGTTTTTATTAAAGTTACTATCTATGGAGTTTATCTGGTTAGTATGAGGATACCCTCTTAAAACCACATCTACTTTTTCTTGATCTTCTTGATATAAAACGATACCATTTAATATTGCATTATGCTCTTTAGTTGTTTGAATATCAAGATCGTAAACTTTGATATGATTCTCTTTTAACAGAGAATCAATTTTCATCTCATTTTGTTCTATAATATACTCTTTATAGTAGTTATATCCATACCATCCTAGAGGTAGTACTAATAGTCCAAAAAGTACTAAAGCTCCAAGAATTGGAAATTTATCTTGAGTGGTATCTTTCTCTTTATCAAAGAGTGTAGAGAGTATCGCTTTGATATGGTTAATATCAATTTTACTTGTATCTCCATCATATTCAGATAACTCTTGTGAATGTTTTGAAACAACACGTGAGAGGACTTTAGATAGCGTATCTTTCATATCTGCATGGTTACTTGTTACTACAGCTAAGTAACAGCTTCCTGCACTCTCTATGCTAATAGATGAGTTACTATATTCTATCTCACGTATCTCATTCATCTCTTTGTCATTGCTAATCCAGTCGTTTACAAAACTCCTGATGGCACTTAACATAGAAGCAACCATTTCGACCTCTTCTATCTTTTGATTCTCCTCTTTATGTAAATCTACTATCAGAAGTCCTGACTCTTTATGAATTAAAAATACGGTCTCTATCTCTACAAAGTCTGTCTCTTGGAGTAAAAGTTGAGCTTCACTTACACCATAAATTTTAGACTTTATTTTTCTTTTCACACGTGAAAATGAGAGTGAAGATTGAAGTCTATTGTTTATCTCATGCATCATATCTGTAAATGCACTACTCACATATTTACTAATCATATTACCCATAATAGGATAAAGAGCATCTACTATAGACTCTTTTTGCTGATGTACTTGTTCATGTATAGCAGAAGTGATAATAGGAAAAAGTATTTTTTGTAAATCTTTAGACCTGTAGAGTTCATCTGTTACACTTTTAGACAAAAGAGGTTGTAGTGTAGCATAGAGTTGTTGTTGATTATTTTGTAAACTTTTGGCTAAAATATCTGTAATTATGTGAGAGAGTCTCTCTACCAATATATCTTTCTCTTGTATCTGCTCTAACGCTTTTATATCTTGTGTAAGCGTTTGGATTTTATCCATCTCCTCTTGAAGAAGCAGTGATTTTAGTTTGATATATTGTTCCGACATTTACTTTGTCTTATCTTTGATTTTATCTGCTAGGCTTGTGTCTTTTAGTTTAAGTGAATACTCTAAAAAGAGACTTGCTAACGACTCCTTAGATACATTTTTACGGTTGTTATCTTCTTGTAAAGAGGTAATATTAGCATCAACTCTACTTTTTAGAAGTGTTAATGCTTTTTGTGTAGAGATATTTTGGGTATTGAGTCTATTTTCTATGGATGTAAATTCATCTTGTGTAATACTGTTTTGCTCATTTAGACGTTGTTCAATCATGAGTTTAAGAGATTCAGTCTTTTCATTAGAAATTTTATATATTTTATTGATTTTTGCATCAAGTGTAGTAGAGAGTGTTTCTATATCTTGTCTGTTATCTTCATGAAGTTGTGTGAGTCTTTCATCTAAGACTTTAAGTTGATTTTTTATCTCTTGAGAAAAATCACCAATCAATAAATCACGTATTTGATCCATATCATTACTTGTCATCATAATTAATCCTTCATAATTTTTTGAGATTATATCTATAAATAGTAATGAAAGAGTTGTAATATAATTTTTTACTAATTAAGTTTTTTCTGATATTTACATCTTAATATTAAATATACTATAATGTAATATGAATCAAAAATCACAAAATAAAATAAAATTTACACTGCCTAGTATTATACTTATTATTATGTTTTTTATTACTATTACTTTTCTTATTACAATTAAATATACTAAATATCAATCTCTTGTACGTTTGGAAAATAATATAGTTCTTTCTACAAAACTCTCTAAACTCCTACACGTTACACAGATAGAAAGAGGATTATCTGTAGGTTTTTTAGGTACATCAGGTAAAAAATTTAAAGAAGTATTGGATGCACGAAGGGTTGAAACCGATAAAGAGATTACTGAATTAACCAAGTTTATAAAAAACAATCAAAAAGCCTATACTTTTACTACTATTAAAATAACATTAGAAAAAGTGTTGCAACAACTTTCAAAAATAAAGATGATGAGATATTCTATCTCAACTTTTTCTATCTCTAAAAATAATATGCTTTTTTACTACTCTAATATTAATAAACAGATTTTAAAAATTATTATAGAAATCTCTAAAATGTCAAATTTTTCTAATATGGCACAAAATATTATTGCTTATAGTAACTTTTTGTACTCTAAAGAAAATGCAGGGATAGAACGTGCGATTGGTACAGCAATTTTATCAGATAAGATTATCAATCAAATTACAATCAATCAATTTAACAGCAATATAGAAAAAGAACTTTTACGCAGAGAAATTTTTCTTCAGTACGCTTCAGAAGATGCTAGAATATACTATTATAACTATTTTAAGGGTAAAGAGATTGATGATGTATCTATTATGAATGAAATTATCTTGAGTGGAAAAATAGATGAAATTAAAAAAATAAATATTATTAATTGGTTTACAGATAGTACTAAAAAAGTAGATATCCTTAAAATGATTGATGATTATCTCGCTAAACAAATTAATATGAAAATTCAAACAGAACTTCAAGACACTAAAATGAATCTTTTTTTATTTATACTCTTTGGGTTTATTAGCTTTCTTATTTTTATGTTTATGATACATCTTATCTTAAAACTTATTGCCAATGAATCTAGGCTTAAAAGTTTAATAGATAAGTATATCATTAGTTCTACTACCGACATTAAAGGGATGATTACAGATGCAAGTGTTGCTTTTTGTAAAATAGCAGGTTATGATAAAAGTGAATTGATTGGTAAACCACATAATATTATACGAGACCCTAGTATGCCAAAAGAAGTATTTAAAAATATGTGGAGTACCATACAACAAGGTAAAACATGGAAAGGACAAGTAAAAAATCGTAAAAAATTAGAAGGGTATTATTGGGTAGATGCAAATATAGAACCTATGTTTGACAGACACGGTAATATAGAAGCCTATATTGCTATTCGTCTTGATATTACAGATAAAATAGCTTTAGAAAAAGAGATAGAAAAAAATAGAAAACAAAATATAGATTTACAGCATCAAACTTATCTTGCCAAAGAGAGTTCAAAAGAGCTTATCTGCGTAAATAAGAAACTAGAATTAGCAAGATTAAAAGCTGAAGATAATACCAAGTTAAAAAGTGATTTTTTGGCAAATATGTCACATGAGATAAGAACACCGATGAATGGTATTTTGGGTATGACACATTTAGCACTGAAAACAAATCTTAGTGATAAACAAAAAGATTATATTCAGAAAATAGACTATAGTGCCAAATCTCTTTTAGGAATAATCAATGATATTTTAGATTTTTCTAAAATAGAAGCGGGAAAACTTACAATTGAAAAGATTGAGTTTGATCTTCCTGAACTTATTACCAATATTATACACCTTGTAGAGATAAAAGCGTATGAAAAGAATCTTGCAATAGTTATCAATTATGATATTAAAACAGATAAACACTACTTTGGTGATAGTCTAAGAATAGGGCAAATTATTACTAATCTTCTTGGAAATGCCGTAAAGTTTACAGAGTGTGGAGAGGTAGGACTTTACATTAAAAGAGTAAATAGTAAAACATTTAAATTTAGTATCACAGATACTGGTATAGGTTTAACAACCAAACAACAAGCTAAACTTTTTCAATCATTTACTCAAGCAGATGGAAGTACGAGTCGTGAGTATGGAGGTACAGGACTTGGTTTAAGTATCTCTAAACAACTTGTAGAGTTGATGGGTGGTAAAATATGGGTTGAGAGTACACCTGAAAAGGGGAGTGTATTTAGTTTCGAAATTCCACTCAAAGAGATAGAAAGTAGCACACAAGAAAAAGAATATAAGAAAAATGAAGTAAGCCTAGAAGATGAGATTACTAAACTAAAAGGTAGTAAAATTCTACTCATAGAAGATAACCTTATCAATCAAGAGATTATTGTAGGGTTACTTCAGCATAGTGGTATTTTCATAGATATGGCTAATAATGGACAAGAAGCAGTAGATATGTTTCACCTTAATAAATATGAACTTATTTTAACTGATTTACAAATGCCTATTATGAATGGTTTTGAAGTAAGTAAACATATTAGAGAGATAGACCCTAACATTCCTATCATTGCATTAACTGCTAATGTTATGAAAGAAGATATAGAAAAAACAAAAAAAGCTGGAATGAATGATCATCTTAATAAGCCTATTGAAGTCAACAAACTCTATGCCATGCTACTAAAATATCTCTCTATAAAAGAGGACAAATATCATAATGTATCAAAAAAACCTATTTTGATAATACCTACTTTTAATGCTATTGACGTAGAAATAGGCTTACAATTTATGGCAAATGATAGAGAACTTTACCTTGAAATACTTCGTGTATTTAGAAAAAATTATGAACATTTTGAACTTGATACTCTGGATGGAGAAGCATTTGAACTAGCAATACATACTATTCAAGGGGTAAGTCAAACTATTGGGGCTATGGAGCTTTATTCTATAAGCAAAGAGATTGATAAAAACCAAGATAAGACGCTTATTCCTAGATTTAATAAAGTATTAAAATCTGTAATAAATGAACTTATCTCAGCAGAGCTTTAGCTGTAAAGGCTAGTAGTTTAAGAACGCTCTGTTATCTCAAGAAGGTGATACCCAAACTGTGTCTGCACAGGACCGTGTACTACTCCTACTTCGTCATTAAAAACCACTTTATCAAACTCTGGTACCATCTGACCTTGACCAAATGTTCCTAATGCTCCACCACTTGCACCTGATGGACAAGTAGAGTTTTCTTTTGCTGCTTCCTCAAAACTTATCTCACCAGCGTTTATTTTCTCTTTTAGTTCCATACATAACGCTTCACTATTAACCAATATATGTCTTGCACTTGCTTTCATTTTTGTTCCTTATTATTATAATTTAATTTTTTGCATTAAAAAAGTAGGCTTGTGCTTCACTTTTTTGTGCAAAGGGTGAAACACTTAGTGTCTCTTCTCCTATCTCAACATCATAGCAATCCTCTACTGAACTTTTAGCATATGTTATGGCTAGTTTTGCTGCTAAATCTTTGTCTTCACTACTTGCGTTTGTACTTAAAAGTGAAAAAGGTCCTCCTATAGGGAGTTTTACTATGACATACTTATCACTCTGTATGTTTTGTAACCCTTCATTATCCTCTTTATTTCTTCCTACAGCTAGTTTTGCACCATCAGGAAGTCTAAAGTGACGACCAAACTTGAGGAGTTCTATATCTTCTACTTCAAATGTATCAAAGCTGATAAACTCACTAATACGCTCAGAGTAGTGAGACTCTGTCAGAAGACACCCTCCTCCTGGAGACTCATAGTCCTCCCACCCATACTCTTTTGCCATAGCCAGTTGACGTTCACGGCTACGACCTGTAATATCAAGTAGCTTCTCTCTGTCTATCCACCCCTCTAACTCAGGAGTAGTCTCTTCCATGAGCTTTGCAGACATTGGACGAACGATAAGCTTATCTTCTCTGTCATTAGCTAACTTAGCTACTTGTTTCATGGCATCATGGCGTTGACTCATAGGACGTTGTCCTATCACTTCACCAGTAAAGATAAAAGAAGCCCCTAATTCAGGCATCATCGCTTTGGCTATTTTGAACATGTACCCATGACAGTCAATACAAGGGTTAAAGTTCTTCCCATACCCATATACAGGATCAAAGAGAATATTTTGAATATACTCCTCTCTCACATCGACTATTTTAAACTCAGCACCTGCCATGTTAGCACGTTGTTTCATAATTTCAGAGATATCTTTAGTTCCACTAAATCCTATCTTGATATGTAGGGCAATAACCTCTACACCTTGGTCTACCATAAGCTTAATAGCAATCATACTATCAAGCCCTCCACTAAACATTGCTAATGCACGTACTTTACCAGTTGGTTTCATAGACTACTAGTTCTCCTTTTTTTAATCTTGGAATTATATCAGCTTTTATTTTACGTATCAAAAAACTCTTCTTGCTAAAAGGCATATCTCTATCTGCTACAATATCCTTTAGCTTAATATCATAATGTCTAATTAGAAAGTTACGTAACACACTTTGTAACTCCTCTTCATTCATTACTTGTAAACTCTCATCTACTGCTAAACTTCTCACTTGTGGTTGTTCACTCTCTCCATTGATAAGTGCTGAAAAAAGTCCTGCGTAACCTCCAAACATATTGACATCTATAACATCTAGAACACTATCTATAAGTTCTGGTTTTTCTAATAGAGTTTTGAGTATGCTCAACTGGGCTATGTCATCTTTTCTTTGGCTAAAACTCTCTCTTGCTCTACTAGGTTGTGTCTGTCCACCAAATAGTGCAGGAGCTACGCCTAAAAGTGTGGCAGCCATAGGGATGTACGCATCTTTGATGATTTGGCTTAAGCCTTCTAAAAATTGTCTAGCTGTTCCAAAAGCAGCCTCTTTTGCACGAGGGTCATTTAGGTCATAACTGTAAATGAGTTTTTCTAACACAAAAGGTATGAGAGGTTTGGCTTCACGAAGTAGTTTAGCTACTGCTTCACTCTCTCCTTTGGCTATGAGGTCTGCGGGGTCTTGTCCATCAGGAAATAGTACGACTCCTCCATCGAAGTTGGCTATGGCTAACATCTGTGCAGCTTTTAGTGCAGCAGCTACTCCCGCTTTGTCTCCATCATACGCCAAGATAACTTTAGGTTCACCCTTTCTTAAGAGGGGTAAATGTTCAGGAGTAAGTGCTGTTCCCATACTTGCTACGGCTTCTGTGAAACCTGCTTGATGGAACATCACTACATCAAGGTACCCCTCACAGACAATAAGCTTTTTGTTTTTGTAAATACTCTCTTTTGCTAAGTTGTAACCATAAAGCAGACGTGACTTGTTAAAGAGTTTAGTTTGAGGAGAGTTGATGTACTTTGCTGGGTGGTTGCTTATGGTACGTCCCCCAAACCCTACAACGGAACCACTTGCAGAGAAGATAGGAAAAGTGATACGCTCTACTAAACGAGCATAAAAACCTCCATTCTCACCTTGAGCAATGATTCCTGCTTCCATAGCTTTAGGCATGGGTAGAAGTGTAGCATTTAAAAAGTGCATTACTGAAGCACCCTCAGGAACATACCCTATGCCAAAGTGTTCTATGGAGTTTTGTGAAACACCTCTACTTAAGAGGTACTGTTTTGCTGTATCATTGTTCTCTAAGTTTTTCACATACCATGTCTGTATGGTCTCAAGCACCCTTTTTGCATCTGAGTAGTCTGAACTACCTTTAGAGTAAGAGAGTGAAAAGTTATACATGGAAGCGAGTTTTTCTATAGACTCAGGGTAAGAGAGTTTTTCAAGTTCCATAACAAACTTAATGCTATCTCCACCTACTCCACAACCAAAACAGTGGTAAATCTGTTTACTTGGGCTTACGACAAAAGAGGGGGTCTTCTCTCCATGAAACGGGCAGTTTGCTTTATAGTTTGCACCTGCTTTACGCAGTTCTATAAAATTACCTATCACATCTACTATGTCAATATTGTTTTTTAGAGATTCAATCGAAGCGTTATCTATCATAGTAGAATTATATCTAATTAGATATAATCTAAGACAAAAAATCACTATTTTTATAATTTTCACAAAAGGCAAAACTTTGGAAAGTATTTTACCTGCATATAATGATCCACTTTTTAGTATTTTACTTATTGTTATTATTGCTCTTATTATTGCTCTTGCTACATATGCTTGGGGGGTATTCAAACAGCAAAAAGAGGAGGGAAACCTTCTAAAATTTTTAGATAAGTTTGAGAGTGCAGAGTGTGCTTTAGACACCACTGACATGCCTTTTGAAACCCATATGATGAAGCCACTTAGCCTATTAGCAAAAGCCTTTGAAAACTCTGGTGAATACCATAAATCTATCAATATTTACCTCTATCTTATTAAAAATATTAGTAGTGATTTAGGTAAAGTAGAACTGATGGAGAGACTAGGAAACACTTACTTACATGCAGGTTTTTTAGAGCGTGCAAGAAGTATTTACGTAGAGATACTTCGTAAAAAACCACGAAGTGTACAGGTACTGTATGAGCTAGGTGTTGTCTATGAGATGCTGCATAAATTTGATAAATCAAAAGAGATATTAGAACCCTTAAGCATACTAGGCGAAGAGACAACAGTACTCTCAAAGTTTTTAGATTTATCTGCTTTAAAGTCAAACAAGCGTATGGAAACTAAAGAGAAGTTAGAAAAGTTACAATCTTTGTTAAAAGAGGAGCCAAAACTCTATAGGCAAATCATCAGTATTGTACTTCAACTAGACACTAAACTAGCATGGAAAATGGTAGATGCAACACGATTAGATGAGCTGATTGACATCTTATGGTTCTTACCAAATTCACAACTCGATTTAGATATAATTATGGATAATGAATACTTACGCACACTGTACTATGTAAGGGGGTATTTGCAAGAACCCATGGTAAAAAGTGGAGTATTTTACTTAGATATGTTAGCTACTGCTAAACAAAGTGGATTTGAAGAGGGAGAGTTACTCTTCTCTTATCTGTGTAAAAAATGTAAGCAGAACTCTCCTATGGCTTTTTATCGTTGTCCTAACTGTATGGCGATTACCTCCATAAAAGTTGAAGAGACTATCGTAAAAGCCAGTACAAAACACTATGCACTTTATGCTGATAATGTAAATTTTCAGTAACATAAATAAACAACAAAAGGAATATACAATGAACGACTACAGTCAACTTGAAAAAAGACTGAACTATACATTTGAGAACAAGCAATTGATTATTGAGGCTTTGACGCATAAAAGTGATAAAAAGCCTTACAATAATGAGCGGCTTGAATTTTTAGGAGATGCAGTACTTGACCTTGTAGTTGGTGAGTATCTCTTTTTTAAGTTTCCTAGCTCTAACGAGGGAGTACTCTCTAAGATGAGAGCATCTTTGGTAAATGAGAGTGGTTTTACCCTTTTAGCAAAAGAGATAAAACTAGGAGAATATATCTATCTCTCTGTGGCAGAAGAGAATAACAACGGAAGAAACAAAGCCTCTCTGCTCTCTAACGCTTTTGAAGCAGTAATGGGTGCTATCTACCTTGAAGCAGGGTTAAATGTCGTAAAAGAGATTTCAGTAAAACTACTAGAAGAGTGTCACCCTAAAATAGACTTACAATCTTTGTCTAAAGATTATAAAACAGCTCTACAAGAGTTAACTCAAGCTACTCATGGGGTTACACCACTTTATGAGATGTTAGGTTCTTCAGGTCCAGATCACAAAAAAGAGTTTGAGATTGCTATTGTTCTTGATGAAAAAACTATCGCTTCAGCAAAAGGTAAAAGTAAAAAAGAGGCACAGCAAAAAGCTGCCAAAATAGCGTTGGAGGCACTAAAAGTATGAATATCTTTGGAAAAAAACTAACCCTTACTACTTTTGGTGAATCTCATGGTAAAGCCTTAGGGTGCATACTCGATGGAGTACCCGCAGGACTACAGATAGATGAAGCGTTCATTCAGTCTGAACTTGACCGTAGAAAACCAGGAAAGAGTAAACTAGAGACAGGAAGAAAAGAGGATGACAAATTTGAAATTCTCTCTGGTACTTTTGAGGGCTTGAGTACAGGTACTCCCATAGCCATGGTTATCTTTAACACCAACCAAAAGTCAAGAGATTATGACAATGTAAAAGACCTTTTTCGCCCTGGACATGCAGACTATACTTACTTTCACAAGTATGGACTAAGAGACTACCGTGGTGGTGGAAGAAGTTCTGCTAGAGAGACAGCAGCAAGAGTAGCAGGTGGAGCCATAGCAAAACTGATGCTTAAAGCGTTAGGTATAGAGGTTCAAGGTGGTGTCTGTGAAGTAGATGGCATTAAGAGTGAAGTACAAGACTTTGCACACGCAAGAGCCTCTAAGATGAACGCTCTTGACCCAAACATGGAAAAAGCACAAGAGGAAGCTATCTTAATAGCTAAAGAGAATCATGACTCTGTAGGTGGGGTGGTACTAACTACAGCTACAGGTGTACCTGTAGGTTTAGGTGAACCTCTCTACTACAAACTCGATGCCATCTTAGCAGAAGCGATGATGGGTATCAATGCAGCCAAAGCTGTAGAGATAGGCGATGGCGTAGCAAGTACACACCTTAAAGGGAGTGAAAACAACGATGAGATAACCGCTAAAGGTTTTAAGAGTAACCATGCAGGGGGTATTTTAGGAGGTATCTCCAATGGTGACACTATCGTGGTTAAAACACACTTTAAACCCACCCCTTCTATCTTTCAAGAGCAAGATACACTTACTGTTCATGATGAAGAGGTAAAGTGTAACCTCAAAGGGCGTCATGACCCTTGTGTTGCTGTTCGTGGTGCAGTGGTATGTGAAGCGATGATGGCACTTACCTTAGCAGATATGACCCTACTAAACATGGGTAAAAAGATGGAGCATCTACAAGCCATCTATAAGAAATAAAATTAATTAAATTAAGGGAAATTAGATGAAAAAATTAGGACTATCTATAGTAGGTGTATTATTACTTTTAGGTGCATACCTTTTTGCAACGGCTTCAGAAGAAGTAACAAAAGTGATAAAAGAGCAAGTTCAAAGTGAGCTAAAGGTTTTAGAGAAGAGAGGTTTTAGTATTACCCAAAGAGAGATTAAAGAGAAGAGTGAACATTTTGTTCTTTGTTTTAAAGATACCGATAAAATAACAGCCTACCTCAATGAAAAAGGTACTAAGGTAAAAAAAGAAGATATGCTAGCCTTTAAAGGGGTTCAACTAGGTGTAGATGTAAACTATCTTGCAGATGTTTACAGTGCCTTATCTTTAGATCTTTATCCAGTAGCACTTCCACAAGAGATACAAGATGAAATGAGAGAGGACAACGCAACTTTTGCAAGAGTAAACAGTCTCATTACAGATAAAGCCCTACTTCTTCATGTAGATATAAACAAACTTCTTACAGGCTTTAAAGGGTATTTAAAAGACATCAATGAAACATTTAAAAGTGAAGAAGAGAAGATTACTATTCTCTCTAAAGCATTACTCTTTTCTGGAGATATAAAAGAGAACAGAGTACAAAATGTGAAACAGAGTTTAAAACAATTTGCATTGCTTTCTGACACAAGTATGAGTATCACTCTTACAAACATAACCTCTAGCTACATACATACTGGTACATCTAAGTATGATATGAAATCAGAGTATAACGTAGAGAAGATAGAGTTTTATGATACTTCACTTCTTAACATAAAACTATTGATACATAACATTAACGTGAAAGCTAGTAATATTGTAAGTAAAGCATTACTCAAAAGTATGATGAATATTACCCTAGATAATGCAGAGTTGACACTAGGTAACGAGACGCAAAAAATGAGAAAATTGGTTTTTGATTTTGAAGTAAATAACCTTGATATTAGTGCATTTGATACCCTTCAAAACATAGATATAGAAGATGAAAAAGCCATCAATGAAATGATTCAACAAATACTCTCTAAAGGGGTAAAGATGAGCATACCAGACTTCTCTGTAGAAGAGGTGACATACATGGGTAAAACGATGCAAGGTTTTGATTTGGATGCTATGGTTTCCATAGACAAATCGTTAGATGTTAAAGCCGCTTCAGAAAACATCTTAGCAGTATTGGACAAAATGGATAGTACGTTAAACCTCTCTGTATCAACAGAACTTTTTGCACTCCTAGCAGAAGATAAAAAAGTGATGATGTTCCTTATGATGATGCCTCCTAAAGACAAAGAGGGTAAAAAAGTTTACAACGCTACTTACAGTAAAGGTAAACTTACAGTCAATGGAAAAAAATTCTAAAGGTTAAAAAAGTTTAGGTTCATCTAAACCTTTTACTCTAAAGGTAAAACGGTGGATCTTACACCTACCGTGTGCTACTAACGCTTCTATGTGAGCTTTAGTACCATACCCCTTATGTTTCTCAAACCCATACTCTGGGTACAACTTAGCCATTTGAACTATCTCTCTGTCACGTGTCACCTTAGCCAAGATACTCGCAGCACTCACCTCTGCTACCTTGTCATCGGCTTTTACCATGGTGTTAATGTTCTCTACCCCAAAGGTACTGTTACCATCAAAAAGATACTCAGCATGAGGGAGATGTTTCTGAATACTTAGCAGTCCATTGTGTAGGCATTTAGAGATACCTAGCTCATCTACCTCTTGTGCAGAAAAAGAGACGATGTGGTAGTCGGAGTTTTCTACCACCTGAGGGTAAAGAGCCTCACGCTTCTTCTCACTCAACTTCTTAGAGTCCATCAACCCCTCTACAGGCTTGTTAAGCACAACCCCAGCCATAACCAAAGAACCAGCCAAAGGACCCCGCCCCGCCTCGTCTATGCCACATAATGGTAGTTTTTTCATGTTTTGTCCTTTTGTAAGGTACTTGTCTTACGACAGTACCTTTAAATTTAATTTGTATGTTGGTTTTGATAGAGTAGGTGGATAATAATCTTTAGTTTACTCACTATATATACTAAATAAACTATCTATCCCAATATCTAAATGAACTATTGATAAACCTTCTAAGTGTTTATTATATAAAGTATCTAACATTTTCTTTTTATCATTAAATGAAGCAAGATGTATTTTTTTATGGCAATTAGGACAAAGAGAAACAATATTATGTGTTACATCTAGGTTATAGTCTATCTCTGATTGAACATTAAAAGGTATTAGGTGATGAGCTTCTACATAGTTCTCATTAGTTGCTTTAGATATAAAAGTAGTATGATTACTATCTATTTCACATGTATATGCTGCTCTACTTAAAGCTAATTTAGCACGAAATTTATTTCTTGGATAATAAGATTTATTTTTTCCTTTTTTAGGTTCTTTAGGAGTTTCTGATTCATCTTTTATATCAAAAAGATTAGCCTCTCCTATATCTTTTTGATAGTCTTCATCTTTCTTATAAATTTTTAATTCTAATAGTTCAAAATAATCAAGTATTTTTTGACTCATACTTTTATTTAAAATTGTATAATTTCGATATATATCTTGAAAATTTGTTATTTTCCGAAGTTTAGAAAAAGGTATATTTATAAATTTTATATCATCATAATAATAATTTAATGGATACTTTGTGTGATTACTCGTTTCAATAGATGAAATAGTTGCCTTAGCAAAAATTACACTATCATGTGTAAATAAAACTATAGCTTCTTTGGATTCTTCCCAATCTTTTTTATATTTAGTTGATTCTGCCCATCTTTTTGAATTTTTTTCTTTAAAGTTATCAATTGAATTATCATTACCTATTGGCTGTAAAATAACTTTTTTCATACACTTTCCTTTTATGTAATATTTTTTATAGAATCACAAATAAACTAATTAAAATATATAATTTATAAATTATACCAAAATTACCGTAGGTCGGGGTGTCCTCTCCCCGACAATGATTTGCATACACTACAGTTTTAATCTACATGGTTTAAGTCATATGGTGAAGATATAACTATGTTTATTGTTTAGATTTACGTCGGGGAGAGGACACCCCGACCTACGTATAAAGTGTAGCGATATTTTTATTTTTACATAAAAACTTCACAAATAATTGCCAAATCTACTGCATAAATGGATTTAAAGCTTTCATATCAAGCTCATAGCCTAGATGATTTAGTATGTCATTAAGTGTTACTATAGAGACTTGGGCGATGTATCCATTTTCAAGTTTTGAGAGTGTTGCACGTGAGATGTTTGCTTTTTTGGCTAACGCCTCTTGTGTAAGCCCTCGTTCTTTTCTTAGTTTTCTAACATTACTACCAAGTTCTAGTAAGTTCACGAGGTAACTCCTTTATGGTTTTGTTTTTAAGTGAGATTTTAAAACTCTCTATCATTCGTCTTCCAATAGTTTTAAAATGTGAGTTATTCACTATGTAGATTTCTATCTCAGATATAGTCTCTTTTAGAGCATTCTCACACTCAACATAAAAGCTATCTGCCTCTTTTTGTGTAAGCATACAATGCTTTATCCCAAACTCCACTAAAGCTTCTTTGTCAAACCATACCTTTTTACCTTGCATCATGAGAGCAGGTTTATCTTGGTAAATGTAGCTTGTGGTATTGACCACATCATAGGTAGGACTGAGCCAGATATGGGTAAAGTCATTGTTAAATAATAACCCAAAGTTTTTGAGGTGAGCATCTCCATTTTTGAGTAAGTAATTCATCACCATCGTTTTGTAGTAGGCAGTTAAAGACTCTTTTTTCTGTGTTGCAAACTGGTAAATAGTTTTGGCTACTTGTTCATAACTTCCATCATACTTTTTATTTCGGTTTTTCTCTTGTAAAGAGAGGATCTCTTCAAAGCCTAAGATCTTCATCTCTTCAAAGATGAAATTTTCCACGATAAGAAACTTTTTATTTTTAGAAAGAGTAATATGAGGGATCTTTATACCTGCTCTCTCACATGCTTTTAAACAGAAGTACTCATTTTCAGCCAAATAAGGATACTCCTCTCCCCATGTCTTGATAATGTATTCTTTTATGTGTAGAGTCTCTTTGTCTTTTAAAAGTGCCACTGTTTTAGGCTGTACCCCAGAGATGGCATTTTTATTTAAAAAGGTATCGAGTAATTTTCTAAAAGTATCGTTTGAATCATTTTCTATAATATTATCTATATCTAAAAAATCAAAATCTAGCTTAGAAAAGTCACTTTTAAAAGCCACTCTGCTTTGAATGTTTGGAGATAACTTTGAAAAGATAAGATAGTCATCTATATACCCATACTCTTTGGTAAGTAGATTTTTAAATATCTCATACAAATACCCCTCAGGTAAAAAAGTCTCAAAGTAAGGAGGAAATTTATAATCATAAGTATAAAACTTCTTGCTATTAGGTAGAGAGAGGGTTATGGAGTTTTGTATCTCTAAGTTTTGATAGTCTATAAGATAGTTACGTTTATCTTGTGTAAATGTTGCTATAGGTGTATCTTTTAGATAAATCTTTACCATTACTGCCCTTTATGTACAAGTTAGTTTACAATAATACCATTTATAACAGCTAATGTAAAACAATTTATACATAATAGTCGAGATTTCATCATATCTCCATGTAATCTACGCTTCCAAAAGCTCTAAAAAGGCTTCTCCGTATCTCTCAAACTTTACTTCTCCTATGCCGTGTATATCTAGCATCTCTTGTTTGTTTTGGGGTTGTTTGTTGCTTAGGTCTTTGAGTGTTTTGTCTGAAAATACGATGTAGGGTGGTATGCCTTTTTCTGAGGCAATTTGTGTTCTTAAGTCTCTAAGTTTGTCGTACATCTCTGCATCGTAGTCGTCAAAGTAGGTTACTTTTCTTTTGTTTTGTGCTTTTTGTACGGTGAGTCTCTCTTTTTTGAGTTCTATGGTGTGTAAACCTTTGATGACTTCTACTCCATAAGCAGTGAGTCTATAGACTTTAAACTCCCCTATCTCCACGGCATTGAGTTCTAGGAGTTTGTCTCCTATGGTGAGCCATTGGGTTTTGCTATACTCTTCTCCTATACCATAGACAGAGAGGGTGTCGTGTCCGTTGGCTAGGACTCTTTGCTCTTTACTCCCTTTGAGTACATCTATGACATAGTGTAACCCAAAGTTCTGCTCTGTTCGTAAGATGGTAGACAGAAGCATACGAGAGGCGGTGGTAATGTCTATTTTCTCACTCTGTGGAGCAGTACAATTGTCACACTTGGTGTTACACTCGACTATCCTGTCATCAAAGTAAGCAGCTACCGTTTGGTGTCTACAGTTTTCGGAGTTTGCAAAGCGTACTATGGCATCTAGTTTGTTAAAGGCGTGTTGCTTGTAGGGTGTTTCAGGTAAGTCGTCTATAAACATCTTTTGTTGTACTATGTCTGCTGCTGAGTAGAGTAAAAGTGTTTCAGACTCTACACCATCACGCCCTGCTCTTCCTATCTCTTGGTAAAAGTTTTCTATGGTTTTAGGGAGTGTCATATGTACAACAAAACGGATGTTAGATTTGTCTATACCCATACCAAAAGCGATGGTAGCTACGACTATCTGTACTTTGTCTGCTACAAAGTCTGCATACGTTTTGTTTTTTTGTTCTGTAGGTAACCCTGCGTGGTAGGCTTGGGCTTCTATCCCTTTTTTTTGTAAAAACTGTGCGACTGACTCTGTTGACTTGCGTGAAAGGGTGTAGATGATGCCTGACTCATCTTTGTGAAGTTTCAAAAATTCTACAAGTTGGTCTTTTCCATCTTTTATGCGGTGTTTAGCGTTGATACTTAAGTTTTCACGAAAGAGAGAACCTCTTACTCTTTTAGGGTTTTGTAGTCCTAAGTTTGATGCGATGTCACTCTCTACTGCGTTGGTGGCTGTGGCAGTAAATGCTGCTATGGGAGTGGTGGAAAACTGCTCTTTAAGTAGAGAAAGCCGTCTGTAGTTCTCTCTAAACTCATGCCCCCATTCACTCACACAGTGGGCTTCGTCTATGACAAAAAAGTTTATGGGTAGTTGGTGAAGTAAGTTTAAAAAGTAGGCATTGGTTAAGCGTTCTGGTGCAACGTAAAGTAGTTTTATCTTCCCCTCTCTTAACTCTGCTTCTATCTGCTGAGACTCCTCTAAGTTTTGCATAGAGGAGAGCATGGCAGCCGAGATACTGTTGGCTTTGAGGGCTACAACTTGGTCGTGCATAAGTGCGAGTAGTGGTGAGACTACTACGGTGATGCCCTCCATGAGTAAAGTAGGCAGTTGATAACAAAGTGATTTACCTCCTCCTGTAGGAAGTATCATCAGTACATCTTCTTTGTTAAGTATGGCATCTACTACCTCTTCTTGTAGAGGTCTAAACGTGCTATGTCCGAAATAATGTTCTAGGGTTTCTTGCTTATTCATGGTAGAAGTGTAGCGTGTCTAAGAGTAAAGAGGGTAAAAATATGTCAAATTGTAATATTTTTAATGAAAATTGTAACCTACTCCCCAAACAGGATGAAAATAGTTCTCTTCATTTTGTGGGTCTATCTTATTTTTAAGACGGTTAATGGCTACATTGACTGCATTGTCATTGACTCCCTCACCCTCTACACCCCATGCTTTGTCACGAAGGAAATCACGAGTAAGTGGTTTGTCTATATGTAGCATAAATGTTTGGAGTAGCTTAAACTCTAAGTTCGTAAGGGAGATAGTCTCATGGTGGACTATGAGGATTTTCTTCTCTATCTCCATGGTGAGGGTTCTATATTTTAATCGTTCTTGTCTTAGTAAAGCACCAGATCGTTTAAGTAGGGCTTTGACTCTAAGCATTAACTCTTTGGTGTTAAAAGGTTTAGACATGTAGTCATCTCCTCCACGCTCATACCCCTTCTCCAAATCTGACTCTTTATCCTTTGCAGTAAGAAAAATAACAGGGATGTCATAGCCTATATCACGTAAGTATGAAACAAACTCACTCCCCTCCATACCAGGGAGGTTACGGTCAACTATCATCAGCGAAGGGTTCTCCTCTTCCAAAAACTGCTCCACATTCTCAGTAGATAAAAAGCCCGTCACTCTATAACCCTCTTTTGTGAGATGGTACTCTATAAGCTCTAAAATATCCTCTTCATCTTCAATAATAACAATCTCTATTTGGGTCTGTGTCATGGTCTGTTTACCTATGCTTTTTATTGATAAGTTTTAAGTACTTAAGAGGGGTAACCTCTTTCATCGCTTCAGCTAGCCAACGTATCTGAAACCATGCCGCAGCAGAGTCACGTAGGTCAAAATAGTTTTTAAGACTTCTAATATTAAAGGTAATGACCATATCTACTCTCCAGTTGTCTGAGACGATGTGCTTAAAGCCATCGCCTACATTTCTCTTTTTCTTTCCATTTTCTAGGGCTAAAAAGAGGGCTTGTGCATCACCTTTGCAACTCTCTAAAAATGGTAGAGATGACTTAGCAACAGCTGTACTATAGTAGTCTGGGTTACGTTGCTGTTGAAAAAGTAGTTTTTCATAAATAGAACGTATTTCAATACGAAGATAGTCATTGTCTGTAATAATAAAAAGGTTAAGAGGAAGTACGGTTTTTAAGAAAAAAGCAAAACTATCTTCACTTTGCAAAGAGGCTGTAAAAGCGTTGATAACTGAGGACATGGTGTAACGGGTGCTACGTACAGAGATAGATTGAAGTCTATGACGAGCATGCTCTTGTAGTACACCTCGACTTGTACCTTGAACTAAAAAGCTAAGTGTTGCATGTTCGATGATGGAGTGATGGTGATGTACCCATGCTAAGTTAGAGAGTAGCTCAGAGTTCTCTATATTGTTAATGGCTTGGGTATCTAGTCTCTCCATGGCATTTTTAACACATGCATTTTCAGAGTTCTCAAAAGAGTCATAACAAGTACGTGCAGCTATCTCTGCTACCCCTAGCCCAGACTCTTGTAAAAGTGTGACTTTTGGTTTCTCATATTCTATGTGGTACATTGTTATTTTCTCCATCACCCTACCCTATTTATAGTAATTTGTTTTGACATAATTATAGCATATTATTTAAAGGTATATAGCCGTTATTTTTTTAGTAAAATATAGGGTTTAAGTTCATCAAATCTACACTATAGTAACTTTTGGGTATAATTCGCGAAAATTATATAGGGTTTACCCTTATTTCAGGATATTTTATGCAAAAAATTAAAAATATTGCCGTTATTGCTCACGTTGACCACGGTAAAACAACACTTGTAGATGAGCTTCTCCAACAATCTGGTACGTATGCAGAACACCAGCAAGTAGAAGAGAGAGCAATGGACTCTGATGCTATTGAAAAAGAGAGAGGAATTACAATTCTTTCTAAAAATACTGCTATTAACTATGGTAATCACAAGATAAATATTATCGATACTCCAGGTCACGCCGATTTCGGTGGTGAAGTTGAGCGTGTTCTTAAAATGGTAGATGGTGTACTTCTTTTAGTAGATGCACAAGAAGGTGTTATGCCTCAAACTAAATTCGTTCTTAAAAAAGCGATTGCATTTGGTCTTATCCCTGTTGTTGTTATCAATAAAATTGATAAAGATGGTTCAGACCCAGAGAGAGTACTAGATGAAGTATTTGACCTTCTTGTTGCACTTGATGCAAATGAAGATCAACTTGAATTCCCAGTACTTTATGCAGCAGCACGTGATGGTTATGCAAAATGGGAGATGGAAGATGAAAGTAAAGATATGACTCCACTTTTTGAAGCTATTATTGAAAAAGTACCATATCCAGTAGGTTCACCAGATGCTGATACACAAGCACAAGTATTTACACTTGACTCTGACAACTTTGTTGGACGTATCGGTATTACTCGTATCTTTAATGGTAAAGTAAAAAAAGGTGATGAGTATTTACTTGTAAAAGCTGATGGTTCTAAGTCAAAATCACGTATCTCTAAACTTATTGGGTTTAAAGGTCTTGAAAGAATTGAAATTCAAGAAGCAGAAGCTGGAGATATCGTAGCAATAGCAGGATTTAATGATATTGATGTTGGTGACTCAGTATGTGATTCACAAAATCCAGTAGCACTTGACCCTATGCATGTTGAAGAGCCTACACTTTCAGTTATTATGTCTGTAAACAATGGACCTTTAGCTGGACAAGAAGGTAAACACGTAACTTCAAACAAGATTTCTGAACGTCTTGAAAAAGAGATGGAGACAAACATCGCTATGCGTATGGAGCCAATGGGAGATGCATCTTTCAAAGTTTCTGGTCGTGGTGAGCTTCAGATAGGTATTTTGGCAGAGAACATGAGACGTGAAGGTTTTGAGTTTATGCTTGCACGTCCAGAAGTTGTAACTAAAGAAGAAAATGGTGTAAAAATGGAGCCATTTGAACACCTAGTAGTAGATGTTCCAGAAGAGTTTCAAGGGGTTGCTATTGAGAAACTAGGTAAAAGAAAAGCAAACATGACTTCACTTGTACCTATGCCTGACGGAACTATCAGACTAGAATTCGAAATCCCTGCACGTGGACTTATTGGGTTTAGAAATGAGTTCCTTACAGACACTAAAGGTGAAGGTATCATGAACCACTCTTACCTAGAGTACAGACCATATTCAGGTGTGGTTATTAGTAGAACTCCAGGGGCATTGGTTTCTATGGACGATGGTGAAGCAGTAGCATTCTCTATCTTTAACCTTCAGTCACGTGGTACAATGTTTATTAGCCCACAAGATAAAGTATATAGTGGTATGGTTATTGGTGAGTCTGCAAGACCAGGTGACTTAGATGTGAACCCACTTAAAGGTAAAGCATTAACAAACATGAGAACATCTGGTGCAGATGATGCTATTAAACTAGTAACACCTAGAAAGATTACTCTTGAGTCAGCGATGGAGTGGATAGAAGATGATGAGCTTATCGAGATTACACCTATCTCTGTAAGAATTCGTAAAAAATCACTTGATGCAAACGTAAGAAAAAGAGCAGCAAGAGATAAGAAAAATTCTAAGTAATTTTTCCGTAGGTCGGGGCTTTCCCCTAACCTACTATCTCTTATTTTAAATTTTATATCTTTCCGACTCTCAATCCACTTACCCAAGCAAAGTGAAAATTAAATCCTCCTCTATCTCCATCGACATCTAGTACTTCTCCTGAGAAAAACAAGTTTGGTACTATTTTTGACTCCATGGTTTGAGGATTGACTTCGGTGGTGTTTACACCTCCTGTACTTACCTCTGCCCCTTTAAACCCTTTAGTATCAGTAATGCTAAGTTTTAGGTTTTTGATGGCGTGAACGAGTTTGTTTATCTCTTTTCTGTTGAGAGCATCTTCTGTGCGTACTTTACAACGTGACTGCTCTAGTATGATGGCTATGAGTTTTTTGTTTATGACTCCTTGAAGCCATAGACCTAGAGGTTTTTCACTCTCTTTGGTTACTCTAGCTAACAGTAAGTTAGTCAGTTTCTCTTTACTTAGTTCAGGCATCAGATCAAGACTAAGTTCACAGTAGTCAAAGGTGGCTAACCTTGTGCTGACTTCACGACTCAAGTCTAAGATGGCTAGTCCACTTATGCCGTAGTTGGTAAAGAGTAAGTCACCTTTTTTTTCTGTAATGTATTCACCGTTGGCATAAAGTTTTGAGATACCTGCTACTTTTACCCCTGCACACCCTTTTACCCATGGCTCTTCTGAGCAGAGTTGTACAAGTGAGGGGTGTCTTGGTATGAGAGAGTGTCCCATTTTAGTAGCAAAAGCATAACCTGAGTTTGAGCCTCCTAACTGTGGTGCAGCGGGTGAACCAGAAGCGATGAGAAGTTTTTGAGCAGTTTTTGTACCTTGTGTTGTCTCTAGGTAAAAGAGTTTACCCTCTTTACTAATGGAGTTTACTCTACAGTCACAAAGTATCTCTACCCCAACCCTTTTTGCTTCATACTCCAAAAGTTCTACAACAGTAGAGGCTTGTAAAGACATAGGAAATACCTTCCCATCACTCCCCTCTATGAGTGCTATCCCCATAGATGTGAAAAACTTTTCTATAACAGTATAGGGGTACGCTTTAAGTACACTAGCTACAAAATCTGGGTTTTGAGAGTGATAGTGATGCGTATCTATATATCGGTTACTAATATTACATTTTCCATTACCTGAAGCGAGGATTTTTTTACCTATTTTGTTATTCTGTTCTAGTATAGTAACGTTTATTCCAGCCTTTGCAGAGACGATAGCAGCCACAAGTCCACTAGCCCCTGCTCCGATGATTATCAATTTTTCATTATTCATACGCTATTATAGCTCAAAAGAATTATAAGGATTATGATGTCAGCATTAGTAGAATTTAGTATGTTTCCTACAGAAGCCACACAGAGTAAGAGTGCATTTGTTGCACGTGTGTTAGATATAGTAGATAAAAGTGGGTTAGAGTATCAGCTTACTCCTATGGGTACTATCATAGAGGGTGAGACCGTTGAAGAGGTACTAGCCGTGATAAACAGAGCGTATGAGGAGTTACAAGTTGATTGTGACCGTGTCTATAGTTCTATAAAAATAGACTACAGAAAAGGTGCAGTAGGTAGATTGGGAAAAAAAGTAGGCTCAGTAGAGGCAAAACTTGGTCGTAAACTTAGAAGTTAATTTTAGTTATAATACGAAAAATTTTTTATAAGGATTTTAAATGTTATGTGCTGAAAGAGTACAAAGAATTGTACAAGCAATACTCCTAGGGTTCATCATGGGCTTAGCAGGTATGCAAATGTTTAAAGTAGCATTCTTAGTAATGCTTGCCATGATGATTGCACTACTTATTGCAGGGCTTACGGGCTTTTGTCCAGGGCTTATTATCTTAAAAAAGATTTTCCCTTCTTGTGAAGAAACTAACCAAAAGGACAATAACTAATGTCAAATATATCATATAAAGACGCAGGTGTCGATATAGACGCAGGTAATGAGTTTGTAGAAGCAATTAAAGAAGATGTAAAATCTACTTTTGATAAAAATGTTATCGGTGGTATCGGTTCATTTGCAGGTGCGTATGCACTTCCAGCAGGATATAAAGAACCTGTTATTCTTTCTGCTACAGATGGAGTGGGGACTAAACTTCGTATTGCCATAGAGAGTGGTAAGCTTGATACCGTAGGTATTGATCTTGTAGCGATGTGTGTAAATGACCTTATCTGTAACAACGGTACACCTATGTTTTTTCTTGACTACTATGCAACAGGAAAACTACTTCCACAAAATGCAAAAGATGTAGTTGCAGGTATCGCTGAAGGGTGTCGTAGAAGTGAGTGTGCTTTAGTTGGTGGTGAAACAGCAGAGATGCCAGGTATGTACTCAGATGATGATTTTGACTTAGCAGGGTTTGCTGTAGGTATTGCAGAGCGTGCAGATATGGATATGGTTGCTAACGTAAGAGAGGGACAAACACTTATAGCTATGCCAAGTTCTGGTGTGCATTCAAATGGCTACTCTCTTGTAAGAAAGATTTTCTTTGACAAGTTGGGTATGAGTTTAGAGACAGAGTTTGAGGGAAAACCACTTTTAGACACGCTTCTTGAACCTACACGTATTTATGTGAAAGAGTACAAAGCAAACAAAGAGAATGTTAAAGCCTTAGCACACATTACAGGTGGAGGAATAGTAGAAAACCTACCTCGTGTTCTTCCTGAGGGCATAAGAGCTATTGTAAAAAAAGATAATATTAGAGTACTTCCTATTTTTGAATTTATGGGACAGTATGTAGAAGAAGAGGAGATGTTTAGAGCCTTTAACATGGGTGTAGGAATGGTATGGGTTGTAGAACCAGAAGATGTAGATGCCGTACTTGCTAACACAGACGGATATGTTATCGGTCATCTTGAAAAAGGCAAAAAGGGTGTAGAGATGGTTTAACACCATCTTTAGCAAATATTATAGATGCTTTTTGCTTAGTGAGGTTTAAGATAGAGGAAAAAATGATAGCTAGAAGAATAATATATGTAGATGCTAGTTTTAATAATACAACAAAAGAGTCTAAAATAAGTTTGTATGATAAAGATATTGGTAAATTAGATACACTTATTTTGAATACCCCAAAAAGTAGTAATGAAGCTGAAAAATATGGGATAGTTTATGCTTGTTTATATACTCAAATAAATGATATGAATGGGCAGAGAGTTCATATTTTAAATGATAATAATGGGGCGGTACAGAATACAAAAATTTTGGATATATGTAAAAAATTTAATATCACTTTGAGTTGGATACCTAGAGAGATAAATGAGATTGCCGATAAAGGTACAAAGTTAGAAAATAATATCAAGGAACATAATATTAAAGTCTTGGAATTATTTTATGACTTGATGATAAATAAATGTAGTTTTAACAAAATGTCTATTTTAACTATAAATGAAGATATAGATGAGATACCTGAAACTGATAAAATTAAAAATATACTTCAAAATGCTATTAGGCATTCAAAATTAAAAGATAAGAGTTTAATTCCATTAGGTGCAATTGGTAAATATCTTATAAAAAATAACCCAACGTATACATATTCTTCACTTAAAAAAGAGATAGAAAAATATCCAAATGATTTTCAAGTAATTAATAATAACTTTATAAAAATAGTTTAAAGGATAAAGAATGAGCCTAAAAAGCCTAAAAATTATTAATTTTAAAAGTATTGTTGATATAGATATCAATGATATATCTAACTTTTCTGTTTTTGCTGGTGCTAATGGTAGTGGAAAGTCTAATCTTTTTGAGGCATTGGAGTTTGTTAAAGATGTTGTGAAATATGGTGCGAAAGATGCGATTAGAAAGCATGGTGGGTATGATAGTATTCGTTCTTATAAATTAAAGTCACTTAAGGCTCAAAGATTTGCTGCTTATTTAGTGATAGAAATTAATGAAAATATATATCACTATATGTTGGTTATAAAAAATTTAAATACTGAGCCTTCTATTTATGAAAGTATTACTAAAAATGACAAAGAGATAGCAAAAAAAACACCTCAAAATAATCTTTTTATTCTTGGTGAAAAGCAAGAGATTAATTACTCTTCTAATGAGAGTATTTTAAAATTGATGTCTATTGAAGGTAAAGAGTTATTTGATTATTTGGCTTCTATTGTACGCTATCAGATAGACCCTATCAAAGCCAAAGAGGCTGATGAATTTGATGCTAATGATATATTAAATAGTGATGCTTCTAATATCTCTACGGTGTTAAATATTTTAGAAAAAGATGAAATAATAAAAGATGAGATTATGGAAACTATGCAGATGATAGTGCCTAATCTTGATAAAATAGTGGTAGAGAAGGAGCGTCTAAATAATAAATCCCTTTTAATGTTTAAAGAGCAAAATTCTTGCAAGAAATTTCCTGCTAGGTTGATTTCTGATGGTACTATTTATGCACTTGCTATGTTGGCGATTATATATAGCAATAAAAAAGGTTTGGTCTTAATTGAAGAGCCTGAGAGAGGTTTGAATCCTCAAGCTATTATGGAGCTTATAGAGATTTTTAGAGATAGAAGTAGTGATTTGAATATCTTTATCAATACACATAGTGAAAGTATTGTAAGAGTTTTAGAGCCAAAGGAACTTTTTTTAGTTGATAAAAAAGAGGGAAAGACAGAGATTAGAAATATTCAAAAAGCTTTTCCTCATTATGACTATTCAAAAATAGGATTAGATAGAATGTGGCTTAGTAATATGTTTGATGGTGGACTTCCATGGTAAAAGTAGCGTTTATTGTAGAAGGTAAAGTTGAAAAGATTTTTATAGATTTTTTAGAAAATACTGGTTGGTTTAGAGAAAAGAATATTAAAAAGGTTGCTCCAACGATTGATGCTAAAGGTGGTGGTAACTTATGTCCTCAAAATATGCAACTTTTTGTAGAACAAGCCAAAACCTTTAATCCTGATAAAATATTTATCTTGACTGATTTGGAGTGTGACCCTTGTGTGGAGAAAACAAAAGAGAGATTGGGCGAATGTGATATTTGTGTAGTAGTTCTAGCTAAAAAAGCAATTGAAGCATGGTTTTTGGCTGATGGAGAGATATTAAGAAAGTTTACACAATCTCAATTATTCTATTTTGAATATCCTGAGAGAACAGAGTTAATGCCTTATGATGTCTTTAAAAGTATTTTAATGCGATACACAGGAAGAGGAACAAATAAAGTAAAATTAGCAAAGAATATCTTTAGAAATGGTTTTGATATTGAAAGAGTAGCAGAACACCCCGAGTGTGCAAGTGCTAAGTATTTTGTGGATAAGATTATCGGGTTGAGAACATAATATACCTATACAAATCTAAAAGTGATACGCTAACGTATCACTTCTTCGTCTAACTCTCCAGATTTTAACTTCTCTACATACTCTTTAAGCATTGCTTTTACATCACCTGATAAGATTAAAAGACCAAAGATATTTGGGATGGCTAGGGCTAAAAACAAAATAGAAGAGAAATCAACCATAGTACTTGTCTCTACAACTGTAGCGATAACAATAAAGCTTAAGAAAATCAACTTATACACAATAGAAGATTTTGAACCAAAAAGGTAAACCCATGCTCTCTCACCATAATAAGACCATGTAATCATAGTTGAAAAAGCAAACATAAAGATGGCAAAACCTAAAATATTTGGAAACCAAGAAACTACAGAACCAAAGGCATAAGAGGTAATAGCTGCTCCTTGGTTAAGGGCGATAAAGCTATCTAGTTCAGGAGTACCACCCAAGTAAGAACCTGTAATAACGATAACTAACGCTGTCATCGTACAGATGATTACGGTATCTATAAGAGGTTCATACAAAGAGACAAGCCCTTGTCTTATAGGGTATTTTACTTTAGCTGGAGCGTGAGCGATACCTGCTGAACCCATTCCCGCTTCATTAGAAAATACTGCTCTTTGAAACCCTTGTGCCATAGCCATAAAGATACCTACACCTGCTGAAGTAGGATTAAATGCTTCGGAGATGATAACACCAAAGGCATGAGGAATTTGTGTAAAATGTGTGCCAAGTACCCACAACACCATCATCAGATAAAAAATAACCATAATAGGAACGATTTTCTCTGCGACACTAGCGATACGTGTTATCCCACCAATAATCACAAGGCTTGTAACCCCTGCTAAAGCAAGTCCAAAAAGATAAGGCATATCGTTGAGTAGTGGAATATGTGTCTGCATGACACCTAAGGCTTGTGAAACTTGAAAAGTATTACCAGCACCTATCGCTCCCATAATAAGAAAAAAGGCAAATACAATAGATAGATATTTACCTAATGTACCCCACCCTTTTTCAGCCAAACCTTTAGAGAGATACTCCATCCCCCCACCCATAATAGAACCATCGGGTAAGAAATCTCTATGTTTAACCGAGAGAGTCACTTCTGTGAATTTGAGGCTCATACCTAAGATACCTGCGATTATCATCCAAAATGCAGCACCTGGACCCCCTACTGTAATAGCGATGGAGACCATAGCAATGTTTCCTATCCCTACGGTTGCAGATAAAGCAGTAACAAGTGACTGAAAAGGGGTGATTTCTCCTACATCATCTTTAGTATGGTACTGCCCCTTAACAATCTTTAAAGAGTGTCCTAACATCTTTAGATTTACAAAATCCATTTTTATAGTAAGATATACCCCTCCTATAATAAGCCATGCAACGATAAATGGCATCTTTGTTCCCTCTATTGCTCCAAAGAAAATATCAAAGAGTAATATACCTTCAAAAAAGTGATTAATGCTTATAAAAAATTCATTCATATGAGCTTCCTTTTTTCTTTTTATTGTAGTTAAAAAAATGCTTTATTATGCTGTCAAAATATTAAATTTCACTTTTTTTTAAAAAAAACCCAAATACTATTGACAAAGGAAACACATTTGACTATAATTGCACTTCAATTTCAAATAGTTTAAACTTTTGAATGCGAAAACGGAGTGTAGCGCAGTCTGGTAGCGCACCTGGTTTGGGACCAGGGGGTCGAAGGTTCGAGTCCTTTCACTCCGACCACTTTAGATATTTAACATTTAATAATAAGTAATACTTACATATGGTAGGCGTAGTTCAGTTGGTAGAGCGCCAGTTTGTGGTACTGGTTGTCGCGGGTTCGAGTCCCGTCGCCTACCCCATATATTATAATTAATCGGGTAACCACCCAAAAAGAAGAAGCGCTTGTGGCTCAATTGGATAGAGCATCAGACTTCGGATCTGAGGGTTAGAGGTTCGAGTCCTCTCAGGCGTACCATTAATAAGTTAAATTATTTATTATCTTTAGTGCACCCATAGCTCAGCTGGATAGAGCATCGCCCTTCTAAGGCGAGGGTCTTAGGTTCGAATCCTAATGGGTGTACCACTTACTTTTTATTGTTTAGTAAACAATCACATGCGGATGTGGTGAAATTGGTATACACGCCAGACTTAGGATCTGGTGCTTTACGGCGTGGAGGTTCGAGTCCTCTCATCCGCACCACTTACTTTTTATAATCCTCTTTAAACTTTTCTATAATTATATCAAATAAATTTTACTGTTGCTAACCAAAGCCTCATTTAACCATTCCATATTATATCGCCAATTCTAACCATAAGTGCAATTCCACCTCAATCAAGCAGCTAATTTCTTAGCCACTTCAGTAAAAAATACTTCAAACGGTGTTCTATAATTGAGCGCCAATTCTAATCACAAGTGCAATTCCACCTCAATTAAGTAGCTAACTTCTTAGCCACTTCAGTAAAAAATACTTCATATGGTGTTATATAATTGAGTACTTTTCTAGGTCTATGGTTTAGTTTGTTCTG
>Ga0256838_1000016_pt1 | contig 144221 bp, 173 predicted proteins | sample 4571419metaG_FD_185978 | JGI IMG/M metagenome (GOLD analysis project Ga0256838, IMG submission 185978) | Hydrothermal vent microbial communities from Guaymas Basin, Mexico - 4571-419 | ecosystem: Environmental > Aquatic > Marine > Hydrothermal vents | place: Mexico: Guaymas Basin | collected... | reverse complement strand
CTCTAAGTTACTACACCGAACCCTTTTCCCAAGGCGAAAAAAGAAGCAGTGGCTTTGGCTTAGGACTCTACATCGTTCACAGTATTTTAGAAAAACTAGGCTACAAATTAGCCTACAGATACGAAGAGGGGAAAAATATTTTTATCATACAGATGCAAGAGAGTTGTAAGATTTAATCTGTAGGTTCAATTTTATCGAACCTACGGTTTTTAAATAAATTAAACCCTAACCTTTAAGTGCTTTAGCTATTAGTTCTAAGGGGTTTTTAAAGATGGTTTCTACTTTTGCGTTGTTCATTGCTTCGCTTAGTTGTACCCTACATGCTGAACACTCTGCACTTACATAGTGTGCTTTTGTCTCTTTTATCATCGCTGCTTTTGGTTTTCCTGCTGCTTCTGCGAAGTGGAACTTTTCTGTTTGCATAGTTACACCACCAAAACCACAACAACGGTCTGGATCACTCATCTCTACCATAGGGTAGTTAGGTGCTAAAAGGTTACGTGGCTGTTGATGTATGCCTTGTACTTTTTTTGCATGACAAGGGTCATGATACGTCACTGCTTCATTAAACTTTGTACCCTTATCTTTGAGTATCTGCTGCAAAGCTGTGTTGTCATCTAGCCATTGGGTAGCCATGAAAATCTTTTCACTCACTTTTTTAGCTCTAGCTTCCCACTCTGGCATGTCATGGTTTTTAAAGAAGACTTGCCAGTCATGCTTTACCATAGCAGAACATGTCGCTTCAGGTATAAGCATAGCATCACACTCATCCATAAAACTTTCAAAGTAAGCGATGTTCTTTTTTGTCATGTACTCTACAGAACTTACATCACCAGTAAAGTAAGCAGGAGCACCACAACAGAGTTGCTCTTTAGGGATAAAAATATCGATATTTAACTCTTTTAAAATCTCTACTAAACTGTCACCAATACCTGTGTAGTTGTAGTTTGCTAAACAGCCTATAAAGAGTGCTATACGTTGGTTCTTCTGCTCTTGTACGGGTGCTAGTATCTCTTCTGGGTAGGTATTTAAAAAACTCACTTTAGCCATAGAGGGAAGTAGTCTATCTTTTTTAACCATAGGTAGAGCAAACCTAGCTCTTAACCCTCTTCCTTTGTCATCGTTTGCTAAGGCACAAGTTTTAAACATGAAGCCCATTTTCATCACAAAGTCCATTATCTTACGGTGACGAAGAAGAAAGAAAAAACCTTTTTTAAACCATGCTATACCAAACTTATCGGCGATATCTGCACGTACCTCTTCTATCACCATATCAGTAGGTAAAGAGTTAGGACAGACATCTACACAAGCCGTACAGAGGAAACAACTTTCAAATATATCTTTAGCATTTTTATCTAACTCCAAATGACCTCTTTGGTATGCACCCAAAAGGTCTATAAACCCACGAGGAGAAGTCGTCTCATCTGGGTTCACTTGGTGTATAGTACAAACAGGAATACACTTTCCACATTTGATACAATCATCACTGGTTTTAGTAAAATTAAAAATATCTTCTATTTTTTTACTCATATTTCCTCTTGCATTATCTCTTTAGTATCGTATAAGGTGGGGTTACCACCGTTGATAGTATGTTGTCACTTATACCGTTTTAGAAAAACTCTTTTTACTTGCACCATACTTTTTCATGTAAGCATCAAAAGGCATAGCGATGTTACGGATAAGCAGTGTACCTGTCGTACTTACTGAGATTTTATCATCAGTGATAGTCACAAGTTCTGCATCTGTAAACTCCTCTAACGCTTGTAGTGCATCTGCAAAATAGCTTTTAAAGTCTATGTTATGTTCTTTGTCTATTCTTTTCATGTCAATAGAGAAGTTCGCCATAAGTTCCATAATAACAGACTTACGTAAAAAGTCATCATCACTTAGTACAACACCTCTCTCAAAAGGGAGTCTTCCTGCATCAAGTGCCTCTTCATAGACTTTCATATCTTTAGTATTTTGAGCGTAGTAACGCTCACCCTCACCGATGCTTGTAAGCCCTATGCCTACAAGGTTTGCACCACCTTTAGTCGTGTACCCTTGGAAGTTTCGGTGAAGTTCACCCTTCTCTATGGCTCCAAAAAGTTCATCTTCTGGTTTTGCGAAGTGATCCATTCCTACCATTTTATATCCATTACTCTCAAAAAAGTCAATAGTGTATTGAAAAATTTGTAACTTTACATCTGGTGTAGGAAGTGTAGTCTCATCAAACTTACGCATCGTTTTCATCATCCAAGGTACATGAGCATAGTTAAACACAGCTACTCTGTCAGGGTTTAGCTGAGTTGAGAGTGCGAGTGTCTTTTTAAATGTCTCTAACGTTTGGTACGGCAACCCATAAATAAAGTCTGTGTTAATAGAGTTGATACCATACTTTCTTGCCAACTCTACAGCATTTTTAGTAAGCTCTAAAGGCTGTACTCGGTGAATCTCTTTTTGTACTTTGTCATCTAAATCTTGTACCCCAAAACTGATACGGTTAAAGCCATGTTTTTGAAAAACTTTCATCTGGTCTTCATTGAAAAAACGAGGGTCTATCTCACAACTTATCTCCGCTTCACTACTCCAGTTTGGAAATTTTGACTTGATGTATGTTACTATCTCGTCAAGTTCAAATGCTTTATAAAAAGTAGGTGTACCTCCACCAAAGTGAAACTGTATCACTTCACGAGAAGTGTCAATATGTTTGGCTAAAAGATCTACCTCTTTTTTTAAGTACTCTATGTAACGGCTAAGTTTCTCCTCTTTAGAGGTAAAGACAACATTACAACCACAGAAGTAACACGCAGACCTACAAAATGGTAAATGCACATACAAAGAGAGTTTCTCTGTAGAGTTTTCCAAAAAGTCAACATAGGTATCGTATTTAAAATCATTGTTAAATTCTAGTGCGGTAGGGTAAGAGGTATATCTAGGTCCTGGTCTGGAGTATTTACTGAACTTTTCAAAATCTATTTGACTCAATGGTTTTCCTTTTATATATAGTGTAGGGTGGGTTCACCCACCAATGATATATTATTTATATCCGATGGTTGTCTAACCAAACCATAATACCCTTTTGAGCATGTAGTCTGTTTTCTGCTTCTGTAAAGATAACCTCAGCATGTTTCTCAAAAGTCTCTTCGCTTACTTCGTATCCTCTGTAAGCAGGTAAACAGTGTAAGAAAATAGCATCTTCTTTAGCCAAGTTCATGAGCGTTTCATCTACGATGTACCCATCAAAGGCTTTCATACGAACCTCTTTTTCATCTTCTTGCCCCATAGAAACCCAAGTGTCAGTAGTCACTACATCACACCCTTTAACTGCTTCTTTAGGGTCAGTACTAAAGCTAATCTTCGCACCACTCTCTTTAGCAAAGGCTAATGCCTCAGAGACGATACTTGCATCACACTCATACCCTTTAGGTGTAGCAACTCTAAGGTCAAAGCCCAGTTTAGCTGCTAGCATAAGCCATGAGTGTGTGATGTTATTACCATCACCAACGTAAGCTACAGTAGGGTTCTCTTTGCCAAACTCTAACATCGTTAGGTAGTCTGTCATTATCTGTACAGGGTGGTAAGCATCGGTAAGACCATTGACTACAGGCACTTTAGAGAACTTAGCAAACTCTTCGATTTTGGACTGTTCAAAAGTACGTATCATCACCATGTCAACCATACGGCTAATGACACGTGAAGTATCTTTCATCGGTTCACCACGCCCTAGTTGAATATCATTAGAAGAGAGAAAAAGCCCTACTCCACCCAACTGGTAGATACCTGTTTCAAAACTTACACGAGTACGTGTAGATGACTTTTCAAATATCATCCCTAATGTTTGCTTTTCCATATACGGAACAAACTTACGTTGCTTTGTCTGTTGCTTTATTTTCTGTGCTAATGTTATCATTTCTAAGATTTCATTTTTGGTAAAATCTTTAAGTGTTAAAAAGTGTCTCATTTGACTCTCCTGATATCTTAATCTCTCAAATATACATAGTATGAAGATTAAAAATTTAAAAGAGATTATTTTACCATAAAATGCTTGAAATGGGTATAAGAGAGGAATATTTAGAAGAAGAGTATAGCCTAAACGATGGCTATACTCATTTGCAAGGGTTACGCGTAAACTGACTCTTTACCATAAGCTTTTGCTAAAAGAGCATAAAAAAGTGCTCTATATTTTGTACGATTTGAACTTCCCATCGTCTGACACACTTTAGCGATAGCCGCATTTAACTCTTCATCTGAGTCTGTAAGTCCTAGTTTCTTTTGAAGAAAGTTTTTTCTTACCGTGTCAAGTTCACTACTGTCACTACACGCGATACACTCTGCATCTTTGTTATAGATAGAAGGACCTAGCCCTACTGTCACCTTAACGATAAAATCATCATCTAAACCTAAACCTAGTTTTACATTTGCCTCTGTATAAAGTGCTATCTTCTCATCTCTTTTACTCATAGTCACGCTCCTTTAATTTATTGTAAAATATTATATCACATTTATTATAATTGACAAAAACCATAAAAATGGTTACTATACATATAATTATACGTATGAAAATAAGGATATTAAAATGGTAGCATATAGAAGAGATGAGATAATATCTGCAACAGATTTAGCTAGAAATGTATCGGCTACTCTTAGTAGTATTGTAAATAATGTAAAAGAAAAAGTGGCTATTTCTAAAAATAACAAACTTGAAGCTGTACTCATAGACATAGAAGAGTACGAAAGACTTAAAAATGCCTATGAACTTATGGAGCATATAGAGATAGCAAAAATAGTGGAAGAGCGACGTAAGACTCCTAAAGAACAATATCTTGATGGGGACGAAGTACTAAAAAGCCTTGGCTTATCTTTGGATGATTAATCATGTATACATATAAATTTCACCCTAATGCCAAAAAAGAGTTAGCCAAACTCAATCACTCAGTACAGATACTCTTTACTAAAACACTTAAAAAGATTTTGAAAAGTCCCCAATTAGGTCAAGACCTTGGCAATAAAAATAATATAGACTTAACTGGTTTAAAAAAAATGTACTTTGACCATAAACGATATAGAGTTGTATATGAAATTATTGAACAAGAAATAATTATTCATATTGTTGCTATTGGGAAAAGAGATAAAATGGAAGTTTATGAAAAAGCTAGGGAGAGAAGATAACTTGACTTTTATTTTTATATAAGCTTATTCTTGTAAAATTTTGGAAAGGGTACACAGAAACGATAAAAAGGGCTAATTCTTATCGTCTTGTGAGATTAATTTCTTAATCTGTGTTCTTTTTAGCTTTCCTACAATATCTATAACTCAACCACATTAATGCGACTTTCACTACAGAAACCATAAGAGCTAGTAAATACTAGCTCCAACGCTTAGCGTAGGAGCCAAAGAAATAAACGCACCCTACAAGTTACTTCTGAAGCAATAAAGCCACTTCCTTAGCATGATAAGAGATGATAATATCTGCACCTGCACGTTTGAATGCCATCATGGTTTCCATCATGACTGCGTCGTAGTCTATGACCCCTGCTTTGGCAGCCATTTTGAGCATGGAGTACTCTCCACTTACGTTGTAGACAGCTAGTGGTAGTGTGGTGTTGTTTTTTACGTCACGGACTACATCTAAGTAAGCTAACGCTGGTTTTACCATGAGAATGTCTGCCCCTTCTGCCTCATCTGCTACACTCTCTGCTATAGCTTCGTTACGGTTAGCTGGGTTCATCTGGTAGCTTTTTCTGTCGCCTTTTCCTGGGCTACTTTCTGCTACGTCACGGAAAGGTCCATAGTAGGCTGAAGCAAACTTAGTAGAGTAGCTCATCACTGGGAGGTTTTCAAACCCTGCACCATCTAAACCACCTCTAATAGCTTGTATCATGCCGTCCATCATACCACTTGGGGCTATCATATCTACACCTGCTTTGGCGTGAACGACGGCTTGTTTAGCTAAGTTGTCTAATGTTATGTCATTATCTACTGTTTCAAGAACTGGGTCTATGACACCACAGTGTCCGTGGTCTGTGTATTCACAAAAACAGAGGTCTGTAGTCACAAACATATCTGGGTGAGCCATTTTTACAGCTCGAACTGTCTGAGCGATAATGCCGTGTTCACACATAGCGTCGCTTCCTACTGAGTCTTTTGTATCAGGGATACCAAAAAGGATGATAGAGTAAATGCCTAACTCTTTAAGCTCACTACACTCTTTGACTATCTCGTCGATGCTCATTTGAAAAACACCAGGCATAGAGCCTACTTCATCTTTGATACCTGTACCACTTCTTGCAAAAAGTGGATAGATAAAATCATTGACACTCAAATGGGTCTCTTGGAGTAAGTCTCTTAGTACTGGATTGATTCTTTTTCTTCTAAAACGTGCAAACATGCTATAACCTTAACAAATATTTTTACTTATTTTACACTAATTACCAACAATACACTATTAATTTTACTTTTTAAAAGTATAATCACAGCATGAATAATATAGATATATCCCAAATCGCTACTTTACCAACAAAATATGGAACGTTTAATATACAAGCCTTTAAAGAGGAAGAGAAAGAGCATTTAGCCATTTTCACTCAAAACATAAAAGAGATAGTTACGCCTATAGTGAGAGTACACTCTGAGTGTCTTACTGGTGATGCCTTAGGTTCTGCAAAATGTGACTGTGGAGAACAACTACAGTATGCACTTGAACTTATATCTAAAAAGGGGGGTATGATTATCTACCATAGACAAGAGGGACGCAATATCGGCTTACTCAATAAAGTCAATGCCTACGCTTTACAAGACAAAGGGTTTAACACCGTAGAAGCGAACCATCAACTAGGGTTTAAAGCCGATGAGCGTACGTACGAGGTAGTGGAGTTTATTTTAGACCATTTTGGCATTAAGAAACTACAACTACTTACAAACAACCCTGCAAAGATAGAGAGCCTATCTAACATAGAGATAGTCAAACGCATACCCATAAAAATGACCCCAAACCCACATAACGAAAACTACCTCAAAATAAAAAAAGAGCAGTTAGGGCATCTGCTGTAAGATAGATTCTTACAATGGTGTGCTAAGCCTATTTCATACAAGTTTCCATAAAGATTACGCAGCTGTTTGATGCTCTAGCATCTTAAAATCATAATTGATATGAAAGCGTAATACTTTACGAACAAGGAGAAAGATATTTTTAACTCTCTTTCAAAAAGGCTTCATAACTCCCAATAAATAATTTCATATTTACCAAGTAATATATTTTGTATTAAATGTTATTTGTTCTTGTTTAATAATATTTTTACTAAAATTCAATTCTTTAATGGGATTAGGAATAATTGTAATTTTAGGTATATCATTAAGATTACTAATTATTGATAAAATATAGTTTTCTTCATATTCAAGTGCTTTATTATATTCATTAATTGTTAATCTAATTCCACCCTTATTTTTTCTAACACCTTTTACCTCAGCTAGAAAATAATCATTATTAACTTCTACTTGAAAATCATATCCATCCCCTAATAACCTTGCATCTTCAATATGTCCACCATTAAAAATTTTTATATTATTGTAATTGTGTAAAAAATACATTTCGGCTTCTAATCCAGTTTTTTGTAATTGTTTAAATTGACTTTTAATTACAGGTTTTATTTTTATAATCTCTTGTTGTTGATAATTAAACTTGTCTTGTAAATACATTTTTACAACTTCTACATAAGAAACTACATCTAATGTACCAAATAAGGAGTCTATAAAATGTTTACGATGAATATAGGTATCTCCTTTTTGCCACCATCCTTTTCTTCCATTATCAAAAAAAGGGTCAAATAAATCTTGTCGATTTTTTATAACACTCCCAGTTTCTGCAATACCCCATTCAACCATTGCAGTATAAAAACTTGTTTTTGTTTTAAAGCCGAAGTGTTGAATAAATAAATTGTTATATTTGGACAATCCATAACCTATTAAATTTAATATTTCATAGTTTTCATGTTTATTTGTTTTTTTCATTACTTTTTATCCTAAAACATATCTAATATCAATTAAAAGATTATGCTTATTAGCTTTTCCTTTTTATCTGTTTCTAAATAATAGCCTGTTACCCTACAAAAGCACTTTAGAAGCTACAGCACACGCTGCACTTTCACTCTTTAGTACTAAATGGGTGTTTAGTCCTACTATGTGTTCTGTGTCAAAAAGGGCTACCTCTTCTTCGTGAAATCCACCTTCACACCCTATGACTACAGTATCGGTTTTAAGTGATGAGCCTATCTTGTTTGGCGAGAAGTTTAGCATCATACTTTGTGGGTTTTGTGTTAAGAAGGTTTCTAAGTTATCTGCCATCTCTAGCTTCATCATCTGACTTCTTCCAGACTGTTGAGAGGAGTTAAGAAGTATTTTTTCTAAACGCTTAAAGTCTATTTTAAAACTTTTTTGAGAGCGTTTACAGTAGATAAAGGTGATTTTATCTACCCCTATTTCATTGAGTGAGGTGATGACTTTTTCTACACTTTTAGGGTCTATGACACACCAACCAAGATGTAAAGCTTTATCTGCTTTTACCTCTAAAGTTTGACGCTCTTGAAGTTCAAGCATGAGAGATTTTTTATCTAAGTAGGTTATGAGGTAACGGTAAAGAAAGCCATCTTCTAAGTTACGAAGATAGAGGGTATCTTCAACTTTGTGTCTACGTACTTTAAAGATGTAACGATGCTCATCGCCTGTAAGTGTAAGCTGTTGTTTACTGGCTTCCTTGTGGTAAAGATATAACATGTATAAACCTTATATTGCTAAGATACCTTTTGCTTTGAGTACCATGAGTACAACCATTACTGCTATAAGTACTATCTGCACAGCAGATATTTTAAGGAAAGCCCCTTTAAGTAGCTTATGTGTATCGGGGTTTGCTATTTTTGCTATTTTGATAAGTTTGTATTTTTTAATCTCTATATACATTAAAGCAGCCCAGATAACTATCATGATAACAATACTCACGCTTATACCAAACTCACCCATAACCATAACCACAAGTCCTGTAAAGGCTATCATAGTTGCGATAGCTTGAAAGATCATCGTATAGATAAAACTTGCTTTTCTAAAACCTAGAGGTTTTTTTGCTGTTACAAAAGGAATCGTTATCCCAAGAACTAAAAAACCTAAAAAAATCTTCACTAAAATTGAGTGTGTTGCCAATATCTGTTCTATCATTTGAACTCCTTTAAAAGCGAATTATACTCTATTTTGTTATAATCCTTATAATTCAAATACAAAGGCTTATTATGGTCGCATCTATCAGCGAAGCATTAGATATTATTTATAAAAATGTAACCCCTTTAACTACAGAAATCGTCCCTGTTGAACTTGCTTTAGGTCGTGTTATGGCAGAAGATGCCACAGCTACTTTTGACCTTCCACGGTTTGACAACTCTGCCATGGATGGGTACGCTGTTAAGTACAACGATGCCAATACCACCGTAGTCTGCAATGAAGTCATTTACGCTGGAGATAATCCAACGATGACCTTAGAGCCTAAAACGGCTATTAAGATAATGACAGGGGCACCTATTCCTAAGGGGTGTGAAGCGATAGTTCCTATTGAGCATGTGAGCTTAGAAGGTAACCTTATCAGCCTCTCCTCTTTTGAGTTACATGCTCACATTAGACGAGCAGGTGAAGACGTAAAGTCAGGTACTATTTATTTGGAAAAAGGGGAGCGTGTTACGGCGTACAGTATTGCCCTTCTTGTGAGTCAAGGGGTTACACATCTTACTGTCTATCGTAAAGTGAAAGTTGCTGTTTTTGGGACAGGTGATGAACTACGTCCTCACTTTGAGAAAATCAAACCCCACCAACTTTACAACTCCAATACCCCTATGTTTCTCTCTCGTGCCTCTGAACTTGGGTGTGAGATACGCTACATCCCAAGTAGTGGCGACACCATAGAGTCTTTAGAGCGTACCATAACCTCTGCTCTTGATGCAGATATTATTATCACTTCTGGGGGTGTAAGTGTAGGAGATAAAGACTTTACAAAAGAGGCATTTAGCAACCTAGGGATGAAAACCTACTTTAACAAGATAGACATAAAGCCTGGTAAACCTACAGGCTTTGGAAAAATAGGCAATACCACGGTGATTAACCTACCAGGTAACCCTTTAGCCTCCATGGTAAACTATGAAATCTTCATACGTGCTATTATTCGTAAAATGTCAGGAGTCAACGCTTTTTATCATGGCATTATAGAAACAGAGATAAAAGAGGATTTCAGACTAAGAAAAGGGAAATACACCGTAAAACTAGGAAGTTTTGATGGTAAGTCATTTATGCCTCTTGAAGCACAACTCCCAGGAATGGTATCGCCTATGCAAAAGGCTGATGGGATGATTATTATACCACCTGATGTTGACACTCTTCAAAAAGGAACAAAAGTAAAAATGCTCCCCATACTCTGGGAACTCACCTCTAAAGTAGAAGAAGATTTGTTTAGCTGTTAACACAAAAGGCGAATGCTAAACCTTTTGTGGGTTTGTTATGGGGGAGGAGGTTAAGAGCTTCTCCCAAAAGTTACTGTCACTCCACTCACTCTGCACTTGAGTTGAGAAAATAATATCTTCAAGTGCTATCTTACCCATAAGTTCACTGTGTGCATCTTCTTTGAAACCTTGAGCATACCCTGTATCTGTTTCATGAACGATAACACTATGTAGCGTTACCTCTCTTTCACCATTGTTCATCTTTGTACACAACAATACACGCTCTACTAAAAGGTAAATCACTCGTGAGAACTGTTCAGCAGAGGGAGAGACGGGAAGCTCTACCCATCTCTTACTGTGACACTTCATAGCATCAGTATAGGCTTTGTCATCTCTGTTCCACCATGTGACTCCATGGTCAAAAGCATCTATTAACTCTTTGATAGAACGTTTCATCAAACCAAAATCATATACCATTTGACCATTATCAAGATAGTTAGACTCTAGTAGTATCTCTACCTTATAGGAGTGTCCATGTATGTTTTCACTACAACGCTGAGTAGAACAGCCTCGAACGATATGTGCATTTTCAAATTTAAAAAGTTTTCGTATTATCATAGAGTGATTTTAACCAATATAACTTAAGGTATGCTCGGGGCATCTACCTCTTCACCTAAAAAAGCATAACTCTTACCTATGCGTGCTACTGGACTAAAAGAGATACTCAAGCGTTCTTTATCTGTTATGACTGCATCATCTACAAAAATCTCATGAACATTAAGCACTAGAGGAATCGTACTGCCTCCACCCAAATCTATCTCTTGGTTTAGTGTACAAAAATAGGCACTAGGTACCCCTTTTATCATGGGAGGGTAGCCCTCTGCTAATACTTCTGTCTCTATCTGAAATACTTCTGCTTCACTTTGCTCTTTATCTAACCCTTTAGAGGAGAGATGCATCTTCTCTAAGTCAGATGCTTCTACCATACAAATGGTACATTTTTGATACTTACGAATATTTGCTAAGGTATCTTTAGGTGTTCCATCTGCTTTATGTCCTACAGAGATAAGTACCGATGCAGGCTCAGAAGATAGACCTATAAAGTAAGAAAATGGTGCGATATTCACTACCCCTTCATCTTCTGTTACTACCCACGCGATAGGACGTGGGAGAATCGTTTGTGCCATCAACTTATAGGTCTCATTTACGCTCTTATCTTTGTCTAAATTAAATCTCATGTTTTACCTTCCATACTTTAGGTTGATTAATAGCACCTAAGTTTTCTATCCACTCTTTTAGTGTTTCTAGTTCCTCTTGTGAAAACTTATCTTTATACGCAGGCATCATCATATGGTTAAAATCTTTCCATTTATTTTTACTTCCATTTTGGATAACCTCTATAATTTGTCTCTCTTGGCTTGCACCAATATGTGTAAATGATGGACCCACTTTATCTTTATCTTTATCATGACAGTTAAGACAACCTTTGCTAATTAAGAGTTGTTGTGCTTTAGGTAGGGCATCAAATGCAGATTTTTTTTGCATCTGTGCTAAAAACTTCTGCTGATCATAAAAATCATACATATACCACCCTATAGCTTCTAACTCATCTTTTGTCACATTACCTTTTTGTGAAGGCATTACCCCATAACTCTCCAAACTATCTTTATCACAATACGATTTCTCTGCACTAGGGTTAATCACATAATCTTGAATAAAAGGAATCATCTTATTCTCTGCATCATCACGATTTTTTATATGCATAAAATCTTTAAGATGAAAGGAAACTGCCATCATAGGAGGAGCTTTTTCATCTTCATATGTGCTTGGAGGCATCGCAAGATTATGACACATCACACACTTTTCTTTAATAAGCATACCCCCATTTAGTTGCTCTTTGTGTTTATCTTGCATACATCCAGTCAATAGTAACACCATCATAATCCATACACTATACTGCATATCTTCTCCTTAAAACAATTCTTTTACTCTATTTAATAAACCCTTTTTTTCAGTAGGGAGACTCTCTTCTTTTATCTTATCTGATTTATAATATGATTCAGGCAGTGCATTCTCTTGACTACCATCTACATTTACTACTTGTAATTCAGGGTGGATTAGTTCTCTTAATCTTTTTTGTACTACCATTTTAGTAGTCATAAGACTCATTGAGCAACCATGACACGCTCCTGTTAAAAGAATATAGACTATACCGCTATTAGTACCAAGTAGTTCAATACTCCCTCCATGTGAATTTACATACTCATTTACTGTAGGTAAATGATGCTCTACTGCTTCATATATCTCTTGATCTGAAAATGTCATTAATAATCCTTTATTATAAAAACAATAATCTAATATAATACTATTTTGCTTAAATAAGACTAAAATTGTCCTAATTTAACAAAGCGTTCATCTGAACGTTTTATTGAGACTTCATCTTTAGTTGATGTCATCCATCCTGAGCGTACATCACCTTCAACTTTATCAAAATTTTCAATATAGGGCTTTATATCTAATAAAGGTGTACCATCTAAGATATCTACACCTTTTATCGTTACTATATTCTCTTCAACTTTTACTAGCTCAACTACAGAAAGCCCTAAACTATTGGGATGCATAGGTGTTCTTGTTGAAAAGACTCCTCTTGAGGTATCTGTTTTGTCATTAAAAGGTACCACACTAAGTTTTGGCTCTTTTATTTTATGAAAATAGTAAATTAGATACACATGGCTAAATCCATCAAGATCTTTTAGCCCCTCTACATAAGATAAATCAAACTCTATCGTTGCAAAAACCTCTTTTGCACCTTTAGGTTGCACAGGCATATCTACCAAATCACAAAAAGGTGAACATATCTTAGCAATAGGCTTTAAAGTTATACTCTTCTCCATATTCACTCCTTAAAATAAGGAGTATATTACTCCTATTCAAATATAATTTTCCTTATAAAATAGTAATACTTATATTTTTAATTACTTTAACTTATCAAGGATATATTATGTCTAGCTATCTACTCTATGGTACTCTTGCTTTTTTTCTCTCTATTCTTTTCTCTATGGGAGGTGCTGGAGCGGGTGTAGCACTTATTCCTATCTTAAATCTATTGGGACTTGACTTTACTGTTGCTAAAGCAGTGGGGCTTTTTGCAGGGGCTTCTACTACTATTACCTCTAGTATTATGAATCTCAAACGCAAAGTAGTTGATTTTAAATTTGTACTTCCAATAGCATCAATGATGATGTTATTTGCACCCTTAGGAGCATACAGTAGTCAATTTATTGATGAGGAGACTGTAAAATTTGGCTTTATGTTAATGCTTTTTTATAGTGCAAGTATGATGATGTTTTCTAAGAAAAAAGCTCTAATTAAAACACAAAGTAAAGCGGTACTCTTTACAGTGGGTATAGTAGTTGGTTTCATAGCAGGACTTCTAGGTGTAGGAGGAGGAAATATCTTAATCCCTCTTTTAGTTTTACTAGGCTTTGAGCCTAAAAAAGTAGCCATTACAGTAAGTTTTGTTGTCCCTTTTTCAGCATTGGGTTCTTTCTTTACTTATGCTAGTTATGTCCCTTTAGACTGGATACTCTTAGCTATTATCTCTGTATCTGCTATTATAGGTGGGTATATAGGAAACTACTTAATGCACTTTAAACTCAAACAACAACACATTAAAAAACTAATGGCTGTAATTTTATATATGCTTGCACTTAAACTGCTGTACCATTTTATTTTAAAATGAGACCATAACACAAATTTCTCCCAAGATAGTTTACTTTTCTACAAATTAACTGTTACCATAGTGTCAAGCCTCACCACATTATACTATTTTAGGAGTTGTTTCAAACATCTCCACTCAAAAGAGACCATAGGTACTTTGGTACGATAAATCTCATACTCTTTACTAAATTTCATTTTGACCTCTTGCTCTTCAAAGATAATAACCATTATGATAATAAACAGCATCTCCAAAGGGGCAACCATACTAATAAAAGTTGGACTTCCAATCAACAATGCCCATCCTAAAGGCAGTAGTGTTAACCCAAAAAGCATAGGATGACGCATACAAGCATAGATTCCTGTTGTAACTAATTTATTGGTTTCTAGTCGAGGGATGTTACCCACACGACCTTTTGTCAACTCTTTTCCTCCATTAGCAGAGGCTCGAAAAGCCAAAAATATTATGATTACCCCCAATACGGATGACAGTAGATGAAAAGAGATACTTTGGAAATATTGATTGGATAAGTCTTGAATAATACTGTACCACGCACCTCCAAAAAGCATCAATAGCCATAAAAAAATTCGAATAACAACCGATATAGAGGTGTTTATCTTCATTATTACTCCTTTTGTATAATTTAAAATTATATATATTATAACTTAAACTATTGACACAAAAGATTCTTTTTGCTACAATACGAACATATGTGCATATATAGGATATAAAATGAACAGGTTAGGGAGAAAAAGAAAAGAGAGAAATATTAATGCTGACCACTCCAAGGTCTGTTTTAAACCTTGTGGCATACGAGCCAATCAGCTTGAGCATATTATCCTTTATGAGGATGAAATGGAAGCGATACGATTGGCAGATTTTGAATCTCTCTACCAACAAGAGTCAGCTGATAAGATGAGAATTTCTAGAACCACATTTTCAAGATTGCTGGAGTCTGCTAGAAAAAAAGTAGCTGATGCTCTGCTTCATCAAAAAGCTATTAAAATAGAAAAACGAAACAGTTAAAAGGATAAAAAATGAAACTTGCAATACCCGTAAAAATGAACAAAGAAAATCCAGCCATTGCACCTCTATTTGGAAAAGCCAAATGGTTTGCAATTATCAAAGATGGAGAAGTTATGATTATTCCAAATAATCAATCAGGGGGACAAGCTGTTATTGAATGGCTTTATGAGATGAAAGTAGATGCTCTATTAATCCAAGAGATGGGGATTAACCCTTATGAAAAAGTTAAAGAGCATGGAAGTATGGCTCTTTATCATACAGGATTTGAGCGTATTTTACTCAAGAGTGTACTAGAGAAGTTTGAAAATAATGAACTTATGATTTTAGATGATACCAATATGGATGAAATTATTAAACATCATGAAAAACGACATCCTCATGATGATTCACATTTGGAAAAGTAAAAATTAATCAGTAAAAAAGGGGTAATTCTTACCCCTTAACCCCATCAGCTCTAGGAGCAACCAACCACCCAAAGTATCGCCAAATATAGATAATAAATGGCATACTCAGGATAGAAAGCAACCATGGTACGAAGTAGCGTTGCTAAAAGAATAAACCCAATACTCAAACATATCGACTTAATTAAAAATTTGGTTGCATAATTTTTAATTAAATCTAAACACATCAATATATCTTGATATAAGCCTATAATAGATACAATTCAAAAAACAAAAAGAGAGAACTGATGAATAAAAAAGTATTGATACTCTGCACAGGTAACTCATGTCGTAGCATTATTGCTGAAGCATTGATTAACGCTCAACTAGAAAACATTAGAGCTTATAGTTCAGGTGTCAATCCTAGTGGTCTAATTAATCCAAATGCCAAAAAAGTTTTAGAGACACATCATGTGTGGAATGAGAGTTATCACTCTAAAACACTTGATACTTTAGAAGATATTGAGTTTGATTTGGTCGTTACTGTTTGTGACCATGCAAAAGAGAGTTGCCCTACTTTTTCAAAACCCGTCCCTACTATTCATATCGGTTTTGATGACCCAGATAGGAAAGAGTATGAAGCTTTTGAAGCAACCTATAAAGAGATAGAACAGAGACTTCTACCAAAAGTAAAAGATATACTTTCAAATAAGAAACAAGCTAAAGAATTAAAAGGAAAACCAATGAACAAAAACGTATTTAAAACAACCCAAGGTGTAAAAATCAACTTCACAGGAGCAGTGAAAAAACAGCAGATTATGCAAATGGTCGAAAATTGTGCCACTGGTTCATGTGCTTGTATGTCCGATGAGACCAAGAAAAAAATGACCAATATGGAAGTAGAGGGGAAAGATGGCAACATTGAGCTTAAACTTACAGGAGACATTAGCAAAGAGGAGATAGAATCAGCACTTGCTCGTTCTACTGTTTTAAATAATCCAAAAAAATAATGGATATTTTTTTAAAAACCATCGGCTCAATCAACGATGAGACTCGCCTACGCATTTTAAATTTTATTAACCTTCATGAAGAGGTGTGCGTTTGTGATGTAGAGAACGCTTTTGGCATGATTCAGTCTCGTATCTCTCGTCATCTAAAAATCTTAAAAGATGGAGGTTTTCTAAAGGTAGAAAGAGAGGGGCGTTGGGCTTTTTACTCCATACGCTCTCCTTTAGATAGCTTTCGTCAATCCATCTTAGAAGAGATAAAACATCTCAAACTCAACACTCCAGCACTAAAAAAAGGATGCAGCAGTGTTGTTAGAGAGTAATCCATCTCTCTTATCTATAGTACCTTTTAGGTCACTATAGTCATGGAAGAGTTTCTAATAAACAGTGTCCAAAACTATGGACTCTATGCTATTTTTGCCTCGTTTGCCATAGGTGTGTTGACCTCGTTAGCTCCTTGTTCTATTGTGACGCTTCCTCTGCTTGTGGGGAGTGCCATTTGGTAAAATGAAGATCCATTTGGATTTAGGAGTTTCATCCATTCTTCACAAAATGTGAAAGAGTATCAACCTTTAGAAAAGAAACGTTTTATTGTTAGATTTGGGTATCTATTTTAACTATAAATAAGAAATATTTTGTAAAAACTATACCCCTTGAGTAGTGTCAAAAACGCGGATATGTAATCTATCACTATATCTAAAATTGTGTTTCATACAAAACTCAAATACTGCTCTATCATTTCTCCAAATCGTATCTCGACTCTCACCAACAGGCATACAAAAAACGTCTAATTTAGGTAAGATTTCTCTAAGCTTATTAATCTCATCTATGGCTGTTGTCTCTACAAGTTTTTTGTCTATGGTAAACTTTAAAAATGCCTCTTTTGCATAAGCTTGTATGTTTTTCAACGCTTGAGGAATAATACGTTTCTCTTTAGGCTCTCCAGAGTTTTCTAGCTTAATAGAGAGTGCAAATACACAAGATTTATAGGCAGGGTATGCATCAAAATTCATCTCAATAGTCCCATTGGTCTCAAAGGTTATCTGAACACCTTCTTCTACAAGCCATGACACAACCTCATAAAATACTCTGTTGCTATAGTACATAAGTGGCTCTCCACCTGTTATAACCATGTGAGGCTTGTACCCTAGTTTTTTAAATTCACTATCAAGAGTACCTATAAGTGATTGACTCTCTTCTACTTTTATCCATGACTTTACATAGGTACTATCTACTGCAAAATAGGTATCACAGCCGTAGCGTACTTCTCCATCCACTTCATACTTTGCACCAAAACCTGAACAGGTGAGGTTGCATCCACCTGTACGGATAAAGTAAGAGGGTACACCTGCATATTTCCCTTCGCCTTGTATAGAAAAAAACTGTTCAGTAAGGTAAAACATTAGCCGCCAGTCTCATAAAATGCACGCGTTGAAACCTCTTGACCCTCTTCTAGTTCACCCTCTATCCAACGGTTCTCTTTAGGTTTATCTTTTAATACTTGAGCCAAGACATCAGCTGCACCTTGTATATCTCCTTTTTTTACAGAAGAGGCGATACTTAATGCTTCATCAAAATAGAGACAAGGGATAAGATTACCCTCAGCAGTAAGTCTGATACGGTTACAGTTTTCACAAAAGTCATGCTTATGTGGGTCTATAAGTCCAAACTCATAACCATTATCTAAAACATAGTTAAAAGATGGACTTGCACCCTCACGTCCTAGTGCTTTTATGGTGTGACGTTCTTTAACTTTTTCTAGGATTTCACGTCCATGCATACCTTCTATTGATTTACTAGCATGTGAATTTTCCATATACTCGATAAAACGTACTTTAATCTTACGTTCTATACAGTAATCAATAATATCTAAAATTTCATCATCATTAATACCTTTCATCGGTACCATGTTAATCTTAACACCTAAGCCTACTTCAAGAGCTTTATCTATTCCTAAGAGAACTTGTGCCAAGACATCTTTTTGTGCTATATGATGTGCTACTTTAGGTTTAAGAGAATCAAGAGAGATATTGACTCTTTTCAGCCCTGCATCTTTAAGCTTTTGTGCTGTTTGAGGAAGTAAGAAGGCATTGGTTGTTAAAGCCAAATCAACATCTGGTTGATAGTCATTTATCATCTTGATAAAAGTATCTAAACCCTCTCTTAAAAGTGGTTCTCCACCTGTAATACGGATTTTGTTTACCCCCTCATCCATAGCAACTTTCATAAAAAGGAATAACTCTTCAAAAGAGAGTAAGTTCTCTTTAGGTACCCATGAAAAAGGTTTTTCAGGCATGCAGTATTGGCATCTAAAATTACAACGTTCTGTAACAGAAACCCGTAAGTAGTTAACGGTTCTACCGTGTCCATCTATAAGCATAATAATCCATATAATAAATTTCTCTTAGAGTATCGAAATGTAGATAAAAATATGATGATGTATATCAAAAAAGTGAAGTATTTAATTGTAGTAAATGAAGAAGCTAAATACTGAGTCATAAAACTCAATATTTAGCTAAGTGAAAAAGGAGCAAAGCTCCCCTAAGTCATGCTAGTGATGACCCTTCCACATTGATTTTTTCCATAAGAATGCTAAACCTGTAAAGACAAAGAAGAAAAGTAAAACTTTTGGTCCAAGTTCTTCACGAGCAGGTTTGCTAGGATCTCCTACCTCTTCAAGATATGTTTTAACTTTCTCATACCCTTCGTGTGTAAGACCTGTTCTAGGCATAGATGTACCTAAAAGCTGTCCTTGTGGATTTTCAACAAATGTCTCCATAAAGTGGTGACCTCTTGCTCTAATAATGATAGAGAGATCTGGAGGTAATTTACCCATATATGCTTTAACAGCATCTTGCTCTTCAATTACCTTAATTTTATGTGCCAATTCATCTTTTTTATATTTAAATGTTGGTGTATCACCAAGTTGTGAAGTTTTAGCATAACGCATTGCGTGACATCTACCACAAGCTTCCGAGAATGCTTCTTTAGTAGTTACTTCACCTGCTTTTTTAGCCATGATGTATGCAACAACATCAGCAATTTGCTGATCATCACTCATCATCATTTTAATACTACCCATTGGGTGAGTTGTAGTATCTGCATACTTATGATCTACATTTGATGCCATTGCTGGATCTTTAATAAGAGCAATAAGATAGTTTTTATCGTACAACGCACCAGCATGATCAAGTGCAGGTGGAATTACTCCACCCATATTGATAGGCAAACCAGTGTGACATCCCATACATGTTGCAAAAGCTGTTTCACCAGCAGCAACATTACCTTTGATTTTAGCTACTTTAGCTACATCTGTCCAAAAAGCTTTCTTTTTGGCAGCTCTTTTTTCATCTTTTGCTGCTTCAGCTTCTTCTATATCTGCTGCACCTGTGTAAACAAAGTTATTACTTTCTATATGCTTGTGCATTTGAGAGTGAGCAAATGGTTCAACACCCCAATAGAGTACTAGAGTAAAGATAGCTACAATTCCAAATATTTTTAATTCTTTCATTCTCTACTCCTTATAGTTTTTTTTCTGATTTAGTGATAAATGGTAATGCTATCCATAATACAAAGAATAGAACAGCTGAAATTAATCCAATAGTAGCAAATAGTGCATCTGTTGGAGGTAATTTACCCATAAATGTTAAGACAATTACATCAATTAGCATTGCCCAGAACCAGTATTTAAATAATCCTCTTCTACTTGCAGGAGCCACGTTTGGACTTCTATCTAAGAATGGAAGCATAAAGAAAATTACTTGAGCGATAGCAAATGCAATCAAACCAAGGTCTTTAGAGAATGGTCTTAGGATTTCATAACTCCATAAGAAATACCACTCAGGGTAAATATGTGCAGGTGTTTTAAGTCCATCTGCTGGGTCAAAGTTCACTGGATCCATTGCAAATTCAAAGTGGTAGAATACCAAATAGAAGAACAAGAGGAAATAAACACCCATTACAAATACATCTTTAGACAAGAATACTGGAGAGAATGGAATAACTTTAGACTCTTTTACTTTTCCTGCTTTGTAAAGCTCTGCAGATTCAGCATAATCAAACTCTTCACCCTCTTGATTATTAACATGTGGGATTCTTAGTGTACCAAAGTGAAGTACGATAAGACCAATAATTGCTAAAGGAAGCAGTAATACATGTAACATAAAGAATCTAGTTAAAAATGCATCTGCAGGAACGTAATCCCCTCTAATCCACTCAACAAGACCATACGCTTCTAATGAACCACCAGAGAATAAGTTAGTAATAACCATACCAGCCCAGTAAGACATTTGTCCCCAAGGTAACATATATCCAGAGAAAGCTTCTGCTGAGAATGCAACAAAAAGTCCCATTCCAGATAACCAGATAAGCTCTCTACCTTTTTTATATGAACCGTAGTAGATACCTGTAAACATATGAATATAGATAATCAAAAAGACCAATGATGCACCTACACCGTGAATATGTCTCCATAACCAACCGTAACCTACTTCACTCATGATTGTATAGTTTACTGAGTCAAACGCTAAATTAGTATCTGGCTTGTAGTACATAAGTAAGAAAATACCTGAAACTAAAAGCATACCAAATGTTGCTGCCAACACCATACCCATAGCCCATAGGAAGTTAATATCTTTTGGAATCCAATACTCAGTTTGCATTACTTTTTTAAGAGTATTAACTGCTAAACGTTGATCCAACCACTCATTGAGGTTTTTTGCTTTTTCAAAATGTGCCATATTATCCCCCTTATACCGTTAGACCGTCGTCTAGCATTTTTTTATACTCAGGACCTGCTTCGCCTAGTACAAGCTTTGTTCCATCTACTTTAAATGGTGGAATCTCTAATGGACTTGGTGGAGGACCAAAAATCTGGTGTCCACTTGCATCGAACTCTCCCCCATGACATGCACATTTAAATTTATGATCATTTGGTATATATGCAGGAATACATCCTAAGTGTGTACAAAGACCGATAGAAACATGAAAGTGATCTTTACCAACTATTACATCTCTAGGATCCGTTTTCATATCTTTTGATTTTTTCAAAACAAAGATAGGTTTACCTCTCCATTTTTCTACATTTAGCACATTCTCTTGTGCCCCACTTAAATCAACCGTTGTAAAACCAGCAGCTTTTACACTTGGCAATGGATCCCAGCTACGTTTCATTGCATATAATGCAGGTATACCACCTACAATAGCTGTGAAACCACCAAGAGCCATACCTATAAAGTCTCTACGACCTTTTACGTCTTTTCCCATACCTATTTCCTTCCTTAATTATAGTTTTAAGCGCCCTATTATAGGGGATTTGTACTTAAATTAGGATTTGGATAAAACAAACTCTCATACCCATAATTGATTGTTACACTAAGTAAATTAGGACAATTTTTATCTTATTAAGAATATTTTAATCTTATAATATTTATAACATTTCTATAATTTTTTTACTATCAAGATATTCTAAACCTCTTTTTAAAAGTGTTTTTTCCTCTTTTAAAGATTTTTTTACCTCATCTATATTAAAATCATTAACAACTGTAATATCATACGATTTAAGAAGCTCAACAGGGTAAAAATCATTTTTATCTACTTGCAAGTAAATGACTTTACATCCACTAGCTTTTGCCTCTAATGCTGTTTGTGCTGAAGCAGTAACCACATGACTACTACTTTTTATAACTGTTTCATACTCTTCAGGTTCATGAAGTATTGAGAAAAGTTTACCTAAGGCATCTTCATATTTAACAAAAAAGTAATTTCCTAATAGTAACTCCATATTGAATGATTTGAAAAATGCTTCATTATTTAAAATCACTTTATTATAGTCTGCATCATTCAAAAAGAAAAGCACTCGTTCTTCTTTTTCTATCTGTTCAGAATACATGTCATCAATAATAACTGCACTTAAACAACTCTCCTCTTTACAATCTACCTTAAATAAAACTTCACCATGCACAGATGTATCATCTTTTGCTACTTCAAAACGCCAAACATTTTTAAAGTCCTCACAGTACTTTACCAATCGTCCATGGTCATTTTCAGGAGAATCAATAATAATGCTATCTCCAAACTGAGCAATAGCATCTATATCTTGTATCGTCTCTATAGTAATATACTCTTTTACGCCCAACTCTTTAGCTGCTAATCCTGCACGAAAGTCATTGACTAAAAGTTGTGCTTTTACACCACTATGACTAAGTTTATTTAACAAAGCAGCCCCACGTTTTACTCTATCTAACCCTATCTTGTGTCCTGAGTTCGCATAATAAAATAACATTTATCTTTTTCCTTTTTGTGCCATCTTAATATGGACATGAACTATCTCTAACGCAGCAGGGGTTACTCCTGATATTTGAGAGGCACTAAAGAGTGTAGGTGGTGTAGCAATTTCGAGTTTTTCGATAATCTCATTACTCAATCCAGAGATATTTTTATAAACAAAATTTTGTGGTATTTTGATTTTAAGCATATCATCCATTTTAAGTATCTGCTGTTGTTGCTTCTCTATATAACGGCTATATTTTGCCTCTACAAGTATCTGCTCCATCACTTCATCATCGTATTTATCAAAGTCTGGTAAGAGTGTTACTAACTTTTCTCTGTTAAAGTCTCCACGTCCGATGACATCTAGCCAACAGGTTCTGTCATTGATTTTTACTGCACCTATAGATGCCAATTTAACTAAAAACTCTTTTGTAGGGGTTACATGATTCACTCTCATATAGTCTAACGCCTCTTCAAGTGCTATTTTCTTCTTTCTAAACTGTTTCATATACTCTGCATCTAAAAGTCCTAACTCTTCGGCGTAGTGTGAGAGTCTCATATCTGCATTGTCTTCACGTAAAAGCAGTCTATACTCTGCACGTGAGGTAAACATACGATATGGCTCTTTTGTACCCTTGGTTACTAAGTCATCTATAAGTACCCCTATATATGCTTCATCACGTCGAAGTATAAAAGGCTCTTTTTCTTGTATGCTTAGTGCTGCGTTTATCCCTGCCATAAGCCCTTGAGCTGCTGCCTCTTCGTAACCTGTAGTACCGTTGATTTGTCCTGCACAGTAGAGTCCTTTAACCTTTTTTGTCTCTAAGGTATGTCTCAACTCTGTAGGCTGTACATAATCATATTCAATAGCATAACCATAACGAACTATCTTTGCATTTTCCATACCTTCAACTGACTGCACCATCTCTAGCTGTACATCTGTAGGTAAAGAGGTACTCATACCATTGATATAATACTCTGTCTCATCTATAGTCTGAGGTTCAACAAATATTTGATGTCTTGGTCTATCTCTAAATCTATTTATCTTATCTTCTATACTAGGGCAATAGCGTGGTCCTACCCCTTCTATCTGCCCAGAAAAGAGTGGTGCTCTGTCAAAGTTACTCTCTATTATCTTGTGAGTAGTCTCATTGGTATACGTTACATAACAAGGGAGTTGCGTAGGCTTAAACGTTTTTTTATCGGTTCTAAATGAAAAAGGTGGAGGAGGCATGTCACCAGGTTGTACTTCCATCACCGATATATCTACAGATTTTGCATCTATTCTTGCACAAGTACCTGTTTTTAAACGCCCTATCTCTAAACCAAGCCCTTTTAAATACTCTGCAAGTTCTAAAGAGGCAAACTCTCCTTGTCTTCCAGCAGTTTGCTTTTTATCACCTATGTGTATCAGTCCATTCAGAAATGTACCTGCGGTAATAATCACTTTAGGAGCATGGTAAGTGTTACCTAGTTCTGTTGTAACTCCACGGACTACACCCTCTTCTATTACCAGTCCATCTGCTATCTCTTGCTTTACATCTAAGTTAGGGGTATTTAAAACTACATTACGCATATAGATACGATACGCATCCATATCTATCTGTGCTCGTGTACCTCTTACTGCGGGACCTTTAGAGGCGTTAAGTGTACGAAATTGTATCCCTGTTTTATCTGTACAAAGACCCATCTCACCACCAAGAGCATCTACTTCACGTACTAAGTGACCTTTTGCAAGTCCCCCTATGGCAGGGTTACAACTTGACGCACCTATCTGCTCTACTAATATTGTAATCAAGAGTGTACTCACACCCATACGTGCAGAAGCTAACGAAGCTTCTATCCCTGCATGTCCACCACCAATAACTATAACTTCATAATTCATAAAAAACCTTATCTAAAATATAAATGGTGGATTAATCCACCCTACAAGACGCAAAAATAATTTTTCGCTATAATTAGTGAATTATATCCAAATAAATTGAGGTCAAATGTTCACAGGACTAATAAGAGAAATCGCCACAGTAAAAAACTACCAAAACAATATTTTAACAATACATTCCAAACATAAAGCAAAACTTGGAGACTCCATTGCTATTAATGGTGTCTGTCTTACGGTTATCAAAGTACATAGTGATGGCTTTGACTTAGAGCTAGCAGATGAGACACGTTCTATTATAGATGAGAGTAAAATATCAGGCTCAGTACACATGGAACCCGCGATGATGATGAACGATCGCTTTGAAGGGCATATCGTTCAAGGGCATGTAGATTGTGTAGGTACAGTTATGAAGATTACCCCTAGAGAAAATGCTACCGATTTTATTATTGGGGTAGAACCTAGGTATATTGCACATATCATTCCTAAAGGGTCTATCACCATAGATGGCATCTCTCTTACCGTAAATGACGTAAATGCAGATAACTTTAGACTCACTATCATCCCACATACCCTTAAAGAGACCCTCATGAAGAACTATCAAGTAGGAACAAAACTCAACATAGAAACCGATGTCTTTGCACGATATATAGACCATATACTAGCACACAGATCTGCAAAAAAAAGTATGAGCTGGGATGACGTAGACCGTATGCAAATGAGTTATTGATGAATCTTTACGACTTTGATACACCTAAAGTCGGTGAAGATTTTACTACACTACTTGAACATAAAAATATTAAAATTAATCGTATAGTAAGTTCAGCCGATGTTGAACCTATTGAGTATATTCAAGAAGAAGATGAATGGGTAGTTCTCATTGAAGGAGAAGCCACACTTCTTATAGATGGAGAGCAGAAAAAACTTTTTAAAGGTGAGACGCTCTTTATTCCTGCCAAAGTACCTCATACTGTTTTAAAAACAAGTGCGGGGACTGTTTGGCTAACAGTACATATTTTTTAAAAGTAATCTATATCTTTAAAACTACAAGCCGTAGGATTTCGTTCTTTTTTTAACTCCATATCTATATACTCTAAACCATTAAGCATTTTTAGACTAGCTACTGTAGAGTATCTCATCATCTTGGCTCGATGAACAAAGATATAAAATCCATTTTCATAAAGTCCTAAACGAATAGCTGCTGCTGTAGAGTAAGTGGTAATGATGGCATCTTCTTTACAAATGGCTCTTACGTCTTTAAAGTACTCTGTTGTCCAAAGAAGTGGGTTATGGGCAGGACTAAAGGCATCTTGAAACACTACATCTATCTTCTCTTTTATTTTAGGGATACTTTTTCGTGCATCTCCAAGTAAAATCTCTATTTTAAACTGTTCATCTTCATAGTAGAGATTTTGTGAAATAGCATGTATGATAGGTTTAATACTCTCAAACTCTGGCGGAAAATTAAAAGTATTTAATGAGCGTACAAGCTCTTCGTCAAACTCAGGAGAGAGTATGTGTACTTTTGTTGAGAGTTTATGTTTTTTAATGTAGTAAAGCATTGCAAAGGTGTTGTAACCTAAACCAAAACAGATATCTAAGATAACCAATTTAGCTTTCTCTTTTTTAAGTGTTAAAGCGGGTTTTACATGCTTCTCTAAAGACTCATGCAACGCCCCATCTTTGGTTGAGTGGTAAGGTTCGTCAAACTCTTTTGAGTAGAGGGTGTTACTTCCATCTTCACAAAGAACGACCTCTTTTTGAGATCTTATACTTTCGTTATACAATGAACTATAACCCTATCTCATCGAGCTCTTTAAACTTAAAAGCCTCTATAATATCTTCTATGCTCTCTTCTTCTCTTACACAAAGAACCATCATACCTTCATCCATAAAGTCCATGTAATTTTCATATTTGTTAACAAGGATAATAAAGTCCACCCATGTCTCTTCACACGCTTTACGGTCTTCATAAAAACGAACCGATTTAACTTCACCCTCATCAAAATTTATCAATGCCCACTGTGAAACTTCATACTGACTTACGACTTTAGATGCTTTTGCATCACTTCCATCTACAGGAATCCAGATTAGCATATTAGAGTCCTTTGAGTATTTTTTTACTAAGTTTTAAATCTTCATTGTTCATAATACCAATCCCTTTTTCTAGTACCTTGGTAGCGATGGCTTTTGCCTCTTTAAGTGAATGCATCTTATATGTTCCACATTGATAAACATTAAGCTCAGGAATATCACTCTGCTTTTTTACTTTTAGTACATCTTTCATAGACTTTTTCCACGCTTTGGCTACTTTTTTAGCTTTAGGTGTTCCAAGCAATGACATATAAAATCCTGTTCTACATCCCATCGGTGAAATATCTACAATTTCTACTTTTTTTGAATTTAAATGATCTCTCATAAATCCTGCAAAAAGGTGCTCAAAAGTATGGATACCCCGTTCTGTTAATATCTCTTTGTTAGGCACACAAAAACGTAAATCAAATACGGTAATGTCATCTCCACTTGGAGTACTCATAGTTTTTGCAACTCTCACTGCTGGAGCTATCATTTTGGTATGGTCAACGGTAAAACTGTCTAATAGTGGCATAGTTATTTCCTTAAAATTATAATTTTGATTATACAAAGAAATTATTAAAAATGATAAGAATCTAAAGATTTTTTGTAAGTTTGTAGTAGGTTTGGATTAATGTGGGTTTAGTAATGAAGGAGCTTAGGTATAACTATACCCCCATTTACGCTTTAGCGACAGGGGTATCGGCATTTAGTACCAGAAGTGACCTAATGGAACGAAGCCAATCGGTCAAAGATGCTATAAAAGCAGAAGAAAGATTATATTTTTGCTTCTTCGCGTCTTTGTAGCATCGTCCAATTCTTATCAATATCAGATTGAATTCTCTCAATAACATGCTTATTCTCAGGCTTAAATAAGTGTTTATAACGCCCTTGAGCCCCAAGATAATCTTCTACTTTAATAATATTTTTTGGTCTATAAAGAATATTAAGCTCATGCCCATCAATAATTTCATAGATAGGGAACATAAGTGAATCTGTTGCCAAATCTGTTACATGAATAGTATCTTTAGGGTCAAATTTCCACTCAGTTGTACAAGCAGAAACTGTGTTAATGAAACAAGGTCCTTCAGTCTCTAGTGCTTTTTGGAAACCTTTAGCCATTGATTTCCATTTGTTTGGAGCCAATTGGGCAACATAAGGTGAACCATGTGCAGCCATAATAGAAACGATGTCTTTTTTCTTTTGCTTTTTACCGTAAGAGTGAGTTCCTGCTTGTGCTGTTGAAGTATGTGCTCCAATAGGTGTTGCAGAAGATCTTTGTCCTCCAGTGTTCGCATAATTTTCATTATCTAAACAGATGTATGTAAAGTCATGCCCTCTCTCCATTGCTCCTGAGAGCCATTGGAAACCGATATCGTAAGTAGAACCATCACCACCAAAGGCAACAAATTTTACAGGAGCATCAGGGTCTTTAAGTGTACCTTTTCTTTTTCTAGCTTTGTACATAGCTTCTGCACCAGTAACAGCAGTAGCAGAGTTTTCAAAACCAATATGAATCCAAGATGTATCCCAAGATGTGTATGGATAAACTGCCGTTGATACTTCAAGACAACCTGTGTTTGAAGAGATAACGAGGTTATCATCTGTACAGTTCATAAGCTCTCTAACTATCATAGAGTGAGCACAACCAGGACAAAGAAGGTGTGCCCCTTCAAATCTGTCGTTGTTTGTTGAAAATTCTTTTAAGTTTTTAATTGAAGTAATTGCCATTCTTAACCCCTTCTAGTCTGGAAAAATCCAAGTTTTGGACCTCTAAGTCCTGAGAACTGTTGGATATCTGTTGTAATATGTCCAGCATTAGCGTGTGCTACTTGCTCTTTCATAATTCTTTTTGCTTCATCAACAGCAAAGTCACGTCCACCTAAACCATAAATATAGTTAGACATTAATGGTCTTGCTTTTGTAGTATATGCAGCAGCTGAAACTTCATTGAAAAGTGCTCCCATTGCTCCACCTGGTGCTGATTTATCTAAACAACATACTGCTTTAAGTGAAGTAGTATCTAATGCATCTCTTATAAGGTCATAAGGGAACGGTCTAAGACATCTTGGTGCTACGATTCCTACTTTAATACCCTCTTCATCTCTAAGTTGTTTTGCTGCAAGTACTGCAGTTTCAACAGATGAACCAAGAAGTACTAATGCTACTTCAGCGTCTTCCATCATATATGTTTCAACTCTTTTGTACTCTCTACCTGTAAGCTCTTTAAACTTAGCAAATACATCATCGATTACTGTACGTGAATCCATAAGTGCTTTATGTTGTTTTGCTTTATGTTCATAGTGCCAATCTTCTTCTGTTTGAGCACCATGTGTTACAGGTCTTGTAAAGTCAAGCATCTCATCTACTGGTACAAATTTACCAATAAAGTTATACGCTATTTGATCTTTCATAGGGTAAACATTTTGTGCTTTATGTGATGTTGTAAATCCGTCTTGGTGTACCATAACTGGAAGTCTTACATCTAAATGCTCACCAATTTTAAATGCACATAATGGAAGGTCATACGCTTCTTGTGCATTAAATGCATCAATCTGAATCCAACCAGAATCACGTCCAAGATACATATCTGAGTGATCACCACGAACATTAAGTGGAGATGCCAATGCTCTATTTACTACAGTCAATACAATTGGTAATCTCATACCAGATGCTTGATACAGTACCTCTGCCATAAGAGCAAACCCTTGTGAAGAAGTAGCAGTAGCAACACGACCACCAGCTGCTGATGCACCGATACATCCAGACATTGCCGCATGTTCAGACTCAACCATTACAAACTCGCCATCTACATAACCATTGGCTACATATCCACCGTACCCCTCAACAATAGGAGTTGACGGAGTAATAGGATACGCCGCAACAACATCAACTTGAGCTTGTCTTAGTGCTTGAGAAGCAGCGAAATTACCGTCCCAAACCTCTACATCATTTAATTCATATTCATTTGCCATAACTATCCTTTACCTATTTCTCTTTCTTTTCTTTAACTGGCCAACCTGCAAGCTCTGCATCATTATCAGAGGCTTCATTGAACATTAAAAGTGATTTTGGGTTTGTTGGACATACTTCTACACATACCCCACACCCTTTACAGTGATCATAATCGATCCCTAACATTTGTTTATCTCTTGAGATAATAGATGTATCTGGACACCATACCCAACAATTTTGACAGTCAATACAGATATCTCTGTTATACACTGGCTTAATAATTCTCCAAGACGCAACAGTTGCTGTATATGAATTGAAATCACTATATTCACGCTCTTCAGGCTTTAAAAAAGCTGCGTTTTCAGTGCTTCCGTCAAATGAACTTAGTACAACACCTTGTTCTACTTCATCCCAACCTAGCTTCTCTTCTCCACCAAGCTCTCTTATCCCTCTTTTATCTGTTCCTATTGCTGAACCTGTAATACTCATTTTCTTTCCTCCCTACTTCACTTCGTTATAAGCTCTTGTAATCGCTTCCATATTCGCATCTATAATCTTTTGTGGGAATTTAGAAAGAACTTTTTTCATATTATCCAAAAAGAAATCTAATTCATATAGTTTAGAAACTTTCATAAATGCACCAAGTACTGGTGTATTTGGCATTGCTCTACCAATCGTATCAAGTGAAATTTGCATACAATCTACAACGTATGTTCTCTCAGCTTTGTCTTGTAATGCTGGGATTTTTGCAATTAACTCATCTTTAGATAAATGTGTTGTAATGATATACTGTGTATCTGGTTTATCATTTTTTGTAATATCATCTGTAAATGCCAACGCTGGATCAATAACAAATACATAATCAGGAAACATTTTTGTCTCTTGATTTACAATAGGCTCATCATCAATTCTATTGTATGCATTCATTGCTGCTCCACGTTTTGCAGAACCATAAAGAGCATATGCCTGAACTTGTTTACCTGTTGTAGCTACAACAGATCCTAAACCTTTTGCACCTGTTACAGCACCTTGACCTGCACGTGAGTGCCATCTAATTTCTACCATATTTTCTCCTCGATAGTATTATCAATCATGAAGTATTGTAATCTCCACCCTCTTAAAGGGTGTTGAATTTATGATTTTTTTAACTTTGAACTATATTATTGTGATATATCGTACAGCTTCTAGTGCATTTTTGTGTATATTTGTTGTACATTTTTGTAAAATTTCTTCTGTTCCATATCCACATGTAACCGCCACACTCTCCACACCAGCTGCCTTTGCAGCATTCATATCCATACAAGTATCACCTATCATCCAACATTTAGATGTGTCACTTGGTAACGCAGATAAAGCTTTGTAAATAGGTTCTGGGTCTGGCTTAGGATTTTTCACATCTTCTCGACCTATAAGTACCTCAAAATAGTGCATTAGCCCCATATGTTCTAAGAGTTCTATGGAGTATTTTGCTGTTTTTGTAGTGACCACACCTAAGGTTGCATGTTTACTAGCAAGTTCAACAGCTTCTCTAGCTTCTAGCAAAAGTATGGTTTTTTCACAGCTGATTTTTCTGTAGTGCATTTTATACGCATGAACATAGTCCCAAACCTTCTCCTCTGCTACCCCTAAAGTCATAAACATCACATCTAAAGGGTGTCCTATCTCTGCTTCTATAAGTGCATCTTTAGGTACTGCTACACCAAAACTCTCAAATGCAACAGCAAAGCTCTCAAGTATCGCCTCTGTTGAGTCTATTAGTGTTCCATCTAAATCAAATAGTATTATCATTTCTCTTCTTTCTTTTTTAACATTATATCGTCATAGTTTATAACTTTATAGGCTTTTATTCATCTCTTTATTATAAATTTTCGATATAATCCCCCTCATATTTATCTCTCTTACTCTAATCGGTAAGAAATTTTGATAAGGAAGGGGGTGCTTTTCGATGCCAGGAATTAAATTAACTTCACGTGACTCATTTGATGACGCTTATAGAAAATTCAAGAGACAATGTGACAGAAACCTTATTGTAACTGAAGCAAGAGCTAGACAGAACTTTGAAACTCAAACTGAAAAGAACAAAAAAGAAAAGATTGCAACTCGCAAGAAAATTCTTAAAAAACTCTTCATGCTTAGAAGATACGAGTCTAGACTCTAATCCAGTCTCTAGTAGGGCTTCTGCCCTACAACCCAAACTACTTACTTTACCCAAAAACTCACTACATTTTAGCTATAACCTCTTCAAATTCTTTAATAATAAATGCTTTATCTGACCCCTCATAGTACTCAATAATATGAATATAAAGAGTGTCATCTTCTACATCTAATGTAAGTGTCCCTGGAGTAAGGGTAATGGAGTTGGCTAAAAGAAGTTTTTTCCAGTCACTTTTGAGTGTGGTCTTTACAGCTACTATAGCAGGAGAGAGTTTCATATCTTTTCGTAATACCCTTCTGCTAATATAAAAGTTTGAGAGTATGAGATTTTTAAGTAAAACCCATATATACACAGCAAACCATATAGGGTTTATGGGTTCAAATGCTTTATGTATAAAAAGTTTAGTGTAGAGTAGTGCCACAGAAAAACTAACCCCTCCACCTACTAGTACGTTAGATAGTTGTATATTCCCACTTAGTACCATCCACATTATAAAAAGCAACAGTGTCCAAAACAGTAACCTCATCTTTACTCCTTATTCTTTGGCATATATAAAAAGTCACTAGCATATTTAGTTACATTTATATAATCATCTTCTAGCTTAAGGCTATCTGGCGGGCATACATCTGTACAGAGAGAACACCAACAACATCTCCCATAATCTATACGAGGAATACACTGTGAAGCATTCTTAGCATTGTACTCTTGGTCTGTCTTGACCATATCTATCGCATTATTCATACATACATCTTGACAGTTAGCACAACCGATACAGTCTGTTAAAAGATTGGTATGAAAACCACGATAGCCCGTTGCAGTCGCTTTTTTAACTGTCGGATAAGCGATAGTATTTGGCTTTTGAAAGAAAGCACCTAGTATTTTAAGGGGACTTAGTGTCCCTTGTATATCAACTGACCATTTCATCTTAACTCCTATCTCTCTATCTCAGGAGGGCAGATACCCAAAGAGTTCATAATAAGTGCCACATCACTTAGCTCTGCACCTACTAAAAGTGATTCTAAAAGTGTATAGGCGTGTACGAGTGAAGGACCTCTTACTTGCATACGGCGTATCTTCTCACTACCATCTCCTGCCATGTAGTAAGCAAACTCACCTCTAGCACTCTCTACTTTTACCCATGTATCATCTTTTGGTAGTTTAAACTTACGGTGTGTTGGCATTTTTATCATCACTTCACCCTCTGGCATCATCTTTACAACTTGCTCTAAAATATGCACACTTTGATCCATCTCTGCTCGACGTACCAATGCTCTTGCATAGACATCTCCAGCTGTTTGAGTAGGCACTTTAAAATCCAATGACTCATAGACCAAATAAGGTGCATCTTTACGAACATCTGCTTCTACACCACATGCACGAAGTACTTGCCCTACATAGCCGTTTGCTATAGCTTCTTCTTGGCTAATGACACCTACGCCTATGGCTCTGTTTTTAAAACTAGCATTGTTAATAAACACATCATCATACTCTTTTAAGCGTTTTTTCATGTAGTTTAGTAGAGTAGAGACTCTTCCTAAGAAACCTTCAGGTAAGTCACGTCTTACACCTCCAGGGTAGATGTACATATGGTAAACTCTTGCACCTGTAAGCTCTTCAAACAGATCTAAAATAAGGTCACGGTCTGCTATAGCCCACTGCCCTACTGCATAAAGACCAATAGAACCACTCTGCCCTGCCATCCATAAAAACTGTGCAGCTAAACGTGAAAGCTCTAGTACCATGACTCTAATGTACTCCGCTCTAGGTGTCACCTCTAACCCTGCTAACTCCTCTACTGCCATAGCAAAGTTGGCTTCATTTGGGTCAGGTTCTGGAACACAGATACGGCAAACTATCGTAAATGCTTGTATAACAGTTCGTCTCTCTACAAGCTTCTCAAAACCTCTATGCAAGTAGCCTACATGAGTAGTAGCTTTTTGTATCGTTTCGCCTATAAGGTCAAGCTCTACAGACATGTTACCTGTAATCCCTGGATGTTGAGGACCGTGAAAGATAGTGATATGTTTATTGGACATCTTCAGCCTTTTTTGACTCTTTTGCCTTTTTGGCTGCTTCTTTTTCAGCTTTTTTAATGGCTCTAAGTCGTTTACTCTCTGCTTTTGTATCTATGTTGTCATCGCGTCCATCACGAAAAGTTAAGTGATTATTTACAAACTCTAAGGTATCAAACTCTCTTCGTAGAGGTGGCGTATGTACCCAGTTTTCTAAGCTTAACTCTTTAAGGTTTTCATTGCCTTCAAACTTGATACCATACATTTCATGTAGATCTCTCTCCATGATTTGTGCTTGTTTAAACAGATAGCTTAAACTCTTCGTATGTGCTTCTTCTCTGAGTATCATCGTCTGTAGCATAAAAGTCTCATTTCGCTTTAGCGTAGTCATTATATACGTCAATGCAAAATGCCCCTCTTCTATCCAGTCTGTACAAGTAATGGTGTTAAGTGTTTTATAATCATACATCTCTTTAAGCATAACAATCAGTGCAAAAAGTCTCTCATGCTTTACTACTACTTTGTAAAGCCCTTTACGTTTAACCTCAACATCATCTGTTGCAAAACGATTTTTTATTTCACTAAACATTATAGCCCTCCCTCATACAAATACCAATCTGCCTCATAAGAGGGTTCTACTTTTTTACCTAAAACAGCCTCTTGGTTCTTTCTGTAAAACTCATAATTCTCTTCATACTTCTGCCAAGAAGAGGCTTTACCCTCTCCTATCTCTTTTTGAAGTGCTATGAACCCCTCTAAGATACTTTCAGGTCTAGGCATACAACCATTAACATACATATCAACAGGCAGATAATCTTCTAGTTTCTTAATCGTATTGTAAGAGTCCCAATACATCCCCCCATTAACCGTACATGAGCCAAGAGCTAAAAGGTATTTGGGGTTACTCATCTGCTCATAGGTTCGTATAATTCTTCTAAGTGTTTTGTACGAGCAGTAACCAGATACTATGATAACATCTGCTTGTCTAGGAGTCGCTGCACCTCGTATGCCTAATCTCTCTGCATCATAACGACTCGTAAAAGTAGGTGGCATCTCTATAGCCCCACACCCTGTCCCATAGGCTAAAACAAAAATACTCTGTTTACGAAACCAATTCATCAAAAAATCTACACTATTTTGATGTGAATTTTCTGAATTCAAGTCACCCTCTAACACCTTTTGTTCTTGTAAAAATCCTGTTTCCATCTTTAGCTCCACGTTGCCAAAATTAACCCTACAATGGCGATGCTTGTAGGTACTTTTAGTAAAAAATCTATACTTTGTGGGGTTTTAAATCTTCCGTACATTGCACCAAAGGCGATGACAAACAGAAATAACCCAAAACTCTTTGCAAGAAGTTCTACAAATCCACTTGCACCACCTAAAAAGAGATGTACCATCAGAACCAGTTTTGCAAAGGTAAAGATGGCACTTTGACTCATGAGTAGTGCCAAAAACTTTCCAGAGAACTCAGAGGCTGGTCCTGAATAGACTTCTACTGGAGCACCCACTACGTCAAAGGGTGCTTGTCCCATCATGCCTACAAAAGAGAAGAGTGCTGCTATGAAAAGCAGAGGGTAAGCAAATGCATTCCACTCTGTTTGACTTGCCGCAATACAGACGATGTCAGCACTACCACTTACACTAATAAGTGCAATCACTGAGATATAAAAAGGTAACTCCAACGCAAAGAGACGGCTAAGCCCACGAGTGACTCCCATCACCCCAAAAGGGTTACCCGAAGCTCCTACAGCTAAAGCATTTCCTAAAGCTCCTAAAACTAAAAGGTAGAGAACTAAAAAGAGGTTTCCATAAGAGCTTAACCCCTTAAAACTCTCCCCCGTGTGAAACAGAGGGATAAAAAAAAGTGTCATGATAGCACCACTCATCATGATAACAGGTCCTAGATAGAACATCCATCCGTGTGAGATACTCTCCTCTTTTGAGAAGAATTTAATAGAATCTAAAAAAGATTGCCATACAGGAGGTCCTAAACGGCGTTGAAAACGTGCTGTTATGTTACGGTAGAGTCCATAATACAAAAAGCCTGTTATATATGCTACAAGTAACATAAAAAGTAAATCAAAGAGTATCATTTTAGGCTCCATAACAAAAGAATAATAAGAAAAAGCACTGCGATGTTAAAGTTAAGCAAGAGGTTTCCAGAATAGATTTTTCTCACCACTTCAGAGAAGTACTGCATCTGCTTGGCTAAAAAGTCATAAAAGTATTTACTTGAATTTTTAGCTATAAGATGAATAAGTCCTACTCTTTTTAACTCTTGCCCCATACTGTACCCATAGTGTAGATGTGTCGCTTCATTGGGTTCTTCTGCACAGTAGGCAATGTCAAAACGGTTCTTAGGCTTTTTGGCTTTTGAACGCAGTAACATAAACATCATAAGTACTAAAACAAAAATACCACCAAATGCACCCATGACCACAAAACCATTGTACTGAGCATAAGAGGTAATGAGTGTTTGGATTGTCTCAAAAGAGAGAAGCGTAAGGTTTAGCTCTCCTAAGATACGGTTAATGTAGGGGATGACTAATCCAGGGAAAGTTCCTATAATAACAAGCAGTGAAGCAAGAAGGTATTGAGGTGCTAGAAATGTCCATGGCACCTCTTTTACCTCTTCTAAGTTTTTATGTGTTGGATGTCCAAGATAGATACCATAGATAAGTTTATAAACATAAATAAACGCACTAGCACTAGAGAACATCACCCCTGCTAAAAGTAGTAAATACTTCGCATCTAGCAAAGCTGTGTAAATCATAAATTTAGAAGCAAAGCCACCTAAAGGGGGCATACCTGCAAGTACAATAATCCCTATGAGTAAAAAAACAAATGACTGCGGAAGTTTATAAATCAACCCTCCTAAGTCACTAAGTTTCTCTTTTTGTGTCACATAGATGACTCCTGCGATGTTAATAAAAAGTAACAGTTTTACTAAAGTATGAATAAGTGCATGGTATAACGCACCACCCATGCCATCTGCTACACTTAACACTGTAACGATGTACCCAAGCTGAGCAATGGAAGAGTAGGCTAAGAGTCGTTTGATACTCTCTTGTTCTATGGCTTTAAAGGTTGCTATGATGGTAGTAAGTAAGCCCATCACCGCTAATACGTATGTTGCTTGTGTAATATTTGCTACAAAAAGTATGAGTGCATAAAGACCCATCTTAGAGAGCATCGCAGAGAGAAAAGGGGTAAAAAGGTTATGTGACTCTTCATACGCATCGACTAACCAGTAGTGAAAACCTATAGTTCCAAGTTTTATAAAAATAGCGATAAGCATAAAGAGTGTAAATAGCTGTTGCACCCCATCACTCATGGCTAGGTAACTCTGCTTTGCATCTTCGTAAAGAAAAGAGTGCTGTGTAGAGTAAAGAAGGAGAATAGCCACAAAGAGACTCAACGCCGATGCCATAGCAAAAAGAATATACTTATGTAATGCCTCTTTGCTAAGGGTAAAGGAGAGTAAGAAGTAGGTACTTATGCTCATTACCTCCCAGCCTATGAAGAAAAGCAAGTAGTCATGGGCATAGACGATAAGAAAAAGTGAAGCCACTAATAGAGTAAAAAGCAGATAAAAAGATCTCTTTAACCTATAGTTTGGTGCTATAAAAAGTACCGTCAACGTGGATAGTACAATAAGAAGTGCAAAAAAGTTTGCTAGAGCTGTAACTTTTAAAGAGAGTACAATATCACTCAAACCATACAGAGAAAACTCCATCTTAACCTCCTACTAACAGTGTAATATATGCCGTTTGGTCTAACAAAACCTCAGCAGCATTTTGCAAGAACCCCGCGATACTCATGGGAAACACTCCAAGTAAAAGTAAAGAGAGTCCTAAAGATACAAAAATCATTTTCTCTCCTAAGCTTACTTCTACTTTTTCACTACGCGTACCTTTGTGTAACATGTAACCCATCAGTTTAAAGTAGTAGATAGCCTCTATAAAAGAAGCCACCACTACCATAACTAAAAGGGTAAGCATCCCCTCAACAGCTAAACTTTTTAAGAGTAAGAATTTACCTACAAAACCTACAAAAAGAGGAATCCCAAGTAGTGAGAGCATAGCAAGGAACATCATAACCATGAGAAAAGGAGAGTCTATCTGCTTAAGTCTGTCTATGTGCATGTTCTGCTCTGTTTTTTCTAAAGACGCCAAAGCTAGGAAGAGCATAAACTTTGCAAGAGAATGAGCGATGACTATAAAAAATGCTGCTTGAACAGCTTGTATGTTCTGCATAGCAAAAGCGACAAAGATAAGTGCTACTTGCCCTAAAGAGGAGTAAGCAAAAAGGCGTTTTAGGTTTGTTTGTCTAAGTCCTGCTACTTCTGCAACCAACATGCTCACCCCTCCTAAGTAGAGTAAGAAGAGAGTAAATTCTCCTTGAGGTAAGAAGAGATAGAGTATGTGAAAAAAGACAAATAGGTAGGCTTTTACTACGATGCCACTAAAGAGTGCATTGACTAAAGAGGTCGAGCCTTGGTAGACATCTGTTACCCAAAAGTTTAGAGGAAAAACTTCTACTTTAAACCCAAAACCTATAAGTAGTAGTAAAGAGATAAGCAGTTTTACATTGTAAGGAAGCAGTTGAAACTGTTCTGCGATAACTGCTAAGTTTAGTGAACCTACATGCAAGTAGATAAGGACAATAGCAAAGAGTAAAAAGATAGATGCCACTGCTCCTGTAAGTAAGTACTTTAACCCTGATTCTAGTGCTAACGCTGTTTTACTATAGGCTGAGAGTATGTATGCAGAGATGCCTGCTATTTCAAAAAAGACATAAATGTTAAAAATATCTGAACTCAACACCAAGCCGATACTTGCAGCTAAAAGCATATTGAGGAGTGTAAAAAATTTACTTTCATTGGCATAGGCATTGGCTCTTCTTTGAAAAAGATAGTATAGAGAAAAGAGTGTCATAAGAAGCGTAAAAAGCAACACCATCAAAAGTGAAGCCGTACTTAAAACAAAAGAGATTCCCAAAGGTGCAGCGATGGAGATGAGTTCTACAGTTGTGCTACTATGTGCTAAAAGAAGAGAGAGTGCTAAACCTAAGAGAGAGAGTTGCATGAGTACAGAAGTGTAAGCGAGTGCATTTTTACCCAAACGAGAGAGTAGAGGTGTTGCAAAACCAAACAGTAGAGGTAAAGCTATAAAAAGTGTACTACTCATACTAAAACCTCATCTCATTCATCGTATCTATCTCTGTTTTTCCTGTAAGCTTGTAGTACTCTATCGCAAAACTTACACCTAAAGCTAGAACAGCCATACCTATAACGATGGCTGTAAGTATCATCGCCTGAGGGATAGGGTCATTCATGGTGGCTACTTGTGTCTGTGTTGCATCTATGATAGGGGCTACCTTTTCACGGTTAAAGCTCAAGCCTATGAAGAGAAGAAAGATAGCACTCTCCATAATAGCAATACTGATAAAAACCTTTACGATGTGTTTACGTGTCAAGAGTCCAAAGAGTCCTACAAAAAAGAGCGACATCGCTCCTAGGGTTACAATGGTTTTTATAACTTCTGGTTGATTTAAAAACTCAAACATCATCACTCCTTTGCATAAGGTTCTGTACGATACCACTCATTTCACTACCCACTTTGATACCCACTATAATGTAAATAAGCGGTATCACCCCTCCACTAAGTAACATACCCATATTGGCAATGTCATGAGGGATAAAGTTACCTAAAAAAGTATCTAAGAGTAGCAGTCCCATAAATCCTATCAATACATAACTTACCCCTGCTACAGTTTCAAATGCAACGATAACCGTATGAGGTACTTCAAAGTTTTTATGTGAGATAAGAAGAAGTAACACTCCACTAGCGATGATTACCCCGCCTTGGAAGCCTCCTCCTGGACTCAAATGTCCATACACCATCACATAGATACCAAAAAGTAAGATAAGAGGAAAAAGTAGTGTCGATGCAGTTTGAAGCATAAAGTTACTCTCTGCTTTTAACCTACACTCTGTATTGGGTTGTAACATTAGACCTACACCTAAAGAGGCAATAAAAAGTACCGCTATCTCTCCTAGTGTGTCAAACCCACGAAAATAGACTACAACAGTAGTCACTACGTTAGCAACACCCTCTTTTTCATTTAATACTAAGAGTGCGTCGCCTACTCTTTGCTGTGAAAGGGGAAGATACTGGAGTAAAATCGTAATAAGGGTTAACACCAAAACGGCACTTAAAGCAAAACCACTTAGCGTAGCAGTAGGAATATCTCTTTTTATGTTCATGCTTGTTCTCCTAAATGCTTTAGGGCAATAAGAAAGATAAATGTACCTATACCTGCACCTATTACCGCTTCTGTTAACGCAACATCTGGTGCTTTAAAAAGAAAAAAAAGTACCACGTTTCCTAACCCAACACCCATAAGAAAAACTACTGAGTCAGCAAGTCTTTTCTGTACTACAGAAGCAAAAGCCACAATAACGATACCTACAAATGTAGCTAAGATAATAAAACCTGTCATTTTAGTTCATCATAGTTAAGTGTTTTGCCATCTGTATGGGTAGCTCTAGCGATAACCGAAGAGGAGAGAGGGTTGGTAAGTAGTATAAAAATAGCTAGAAGTATGAGTTTAACTGCCCACGTTGGCTCTATACACATGACCCCTAAAAGGACTAAAAGTGTACCCATCGTTGTTGCCTTTGTACCCACATGCATACGCGTATAGACATCTGGCATTCTCACTAGTCCCACCGCAGAGATGAGAAAAGAACCCATCCCTACAAAAATAAACATATAACCTAATGTATCCATTATATACCTTTTTCTATGTATCGTCCAAAAATCGTACTACCTAAAAAGCCTATGAGTCCAAAAACTAGTGCAATATCAAGGTATAAACTTCTCTCATAATAGAGTGCTAAAAGTACAAGAAGAGAGACTCCCATGATATTTAAGACATCAAATGCCACCACTCTATCAGCAAGTGTAGGTCCTTTTAAAAATCGGTAAAGCGTTATAAGCATACTTAAAATCAGTAAAGAGGTCAAGAGTTCAAACATGTTTCACCTTGTATTTAATTTATACCGTACTATCTAATTAGAGTTTATCAAAAAAAGCCTTTGTCTCTACTCAAACTCTTTGATAAGTGTATCACTAAAGTGGTCTATTTTAAACTCTGTTTGTGTTAACTTCTCAAAATAAGATTTTGCTTTGTAAAATTTGTAAGAGGACTCACTACGTTTAATACGAAAAAGTAGATGAATCATATTTTTTCTATGGTAGTTTTGAAAGTGTAAGATACGTATGTCATCTTGACAACGCTGAGCAATCTCTTTGTCGCAATCTTCTACTGTCTCACAACGCTGTAACACAAGAAATCTATAGGCAGAGACCTCATAATAAAAAAGGTCACTTGCTTTGATTTTATCGTAAGCTGAATACCTGATAATCTCTTTTAGTGCATCTCTTGGTCTTAAAAAACCATGCCAGACTAAAGTGGTGTAAAACTTTACAACAAAACCTATATTTTTGATTTTGTCTGACTCTAAAAGGGTGTTAAACTGTGTCTGAAGAGAGGCATTAATAAAACGCTTTCTAAACAAGCCTATCTGCTGTAGCATCTTTTCGTACTCTTGGCTCTCCTCTTCTTGATTAAACAACTCCCACTCTCTTGCCAATACATCATAATGATGAATAATCTTTAGTGAAGTAGCACTATCTTTTTTAAGATACTTTATATCTTCCTCTTCTAAAGTGTTAAACAAAGAGATGGCTGTTTTAAATGCATCAAAACTCTCTTCATAACTTACAGATGGTTGACGCTTATGTGGTATGTTTTTGTGCGAAGACATAAACCCATATCCATACTTCTGTCCTAAATAAAGATAACGAAAAAGTGTGACAATATTTAATAAGGCTCCCTTATAGATGTATGTATGAGATAAAAGTGTAGTACTAATCTCTCGATAGTATCGTAAAGAGATTTTAACAAATTCGTGTATATCTTCTGCATTAAAGTAATCACTCTGATTTGCTAAACCATAGTAGATAAAAGCACTCTGCATTTTAAAAATAATGCGTACAGTAAAATGCTCTTGCTCTTGAGCAAAACGATTAATATAACTTACCTCTTTTTGTAAAGCAGCCACATAGTCATGGCGTGATATCTCATGGCTTACGAGTAAGTCTTCAAGCTCATCTACTTTTTGTACCGATTTCTCATAGACAGGGTAGGCAGTAGAACCTAGTTTATGGAGTAACCCTTTTACAGGAATATACACCCCATGGTGTGCTATTTCAAAACGTGCTTGTTCTGTGTCTATTTGTAGTCGTTCAAACTGCTCTTCAAGGTTTTTCATGGTATCTGAAAGAAGTTTCCACTGCACCGTAATCTTACTGTTACGTCCTGCTCCTTTAGCTTGAATATTATAGTTGTTGGTATGCTCCATAGAAGACCAAAGACTCTCAAAAGTGGTATGTAGTTGCACCTCTATGTTAAAGTAGTCTTTGAGCTTACGTAAGACAACCACCCCTTCATCTTCTGGCTTAAGCATACTAAAAAGCTCTTCTGCATTAACCGAAGTACTGTGAGTGTTACACTTTATACTCGCATCAAAACGTGGGTTAAAGAGGGTATGGTCACAGTGAAGTCCTCTGTACCCACTCTTCTTCTCAACTCTGTAAAATCCATAAAGTAGATGGTCATCTGTACGGTTATCGTACTCAAAAAAGTTGTACAACGTACGTGCCACCCACTCCTTCTCATACGGATAAGAGCAGATAAACTGCATCCCTATAATGTCATGAAGTACACCACCTTTTAAAAACATTTGCAGAGGTTTCTCTAACACTTTAGGGTCACGAAGCCCCAGTTTAACTATCTTTTTAATGACACTAGAGGTGTACTTATAGCGTACCTTAACACTCGTAACCCCTGAGTACTCCAACACTTCACTCTCTTTGTTTTGCGGTACTTCTCTTTGTAAACTCTCAAAGTAACCAATAAGACTCTCCGTAAAACGAGGAAGCACCCCTTTAGGTTCTATGCGTCCTTGTGCTTTTATCACCTCTTCATCTATGCCTACGAGTCTATAGTAAACTTCCATACACCCCAAAACACCCTCCCTAAAAGAAGAGAGATTCTCCTCCCCTAAAAGTAGTACAGCTTTTTTAGCCTCAAGTGCTTGGTCTATGAGTGGTATAAGTGTCTCTAAGGGTTGGTAGTCTGGTTTAGGTATGTAGTGGTGTGTGCCGATGTATGAGTACATGTCTATCCTGCAAATGAAATGGCGTTATTATAGCTTATTGTTTGGGTTTAGTGAAGAGGAGGAAATGAAAAAAGAAAAGTGTTAAAGAAGAAGTGTATAAAAATACACTTCTTCTTTTTTATTAATGCTTAGTTAATTTTAAGCTTGATGGATATCCGTAAGATTCTGCATTTGCAAATCCATATCCTGAAAGACCAAAGGCAGCAGAACTAGAAAGTATATGTGCTCCTGGAACTATCTGTATCTGTGCTGTAGAAAATGCTGTATTTCCAGCAACTTCTGTAAACTCACTACTATCAATAGCTACATCATCAAATATAACATCTCCTATATTTACTGTTGGAATAGATATATTAACATAATCTGTAAACCCTTCAGGTGTTTGAATCATATGCTTAGTATCATACTGAGTAGTAGCAGGGACAATAGACATAAATGGATCTGAAATTACACCATCATAATTTGTTCCATTTGAGTATTGAAGTACTAAAATAGGTTGACTACCTTTAATGAAACTTGAACCATCGATTATCATTTCATGATATGCCCCTGCATCTAGTGTTGCAACAACTACGCCATTGACTTCCACTTCAGTGTTATCTACAGAAGCTACTATTCTAAAGGTATCACCATTTAGTCTTGTCTTTAACGGTACAGTAATAAACTCTTTCTCCCATGTATTAAGTGGAAGCATCTGCTCTACAATATGGTCACATGCTCTTTGATCATTTGGTATATTAGTACATGTATTACCACTATGTACTGCAAAGTTTTTATCTCCATAAATATATGCACCTGTTAAACTCACTGTAGCACCTTGATATTGATATGCTTCACCTTTATTTAACGTAATAGTCTCTGTAGTAACCCCATCCATCAACTCATACGTTACAGTAGTATTATCTTCTATCGCTACAATAGAGAATTCTTCAGGATAATCACTACCTAAAGGCTCATAAGTAGCCGTTCTATACTCATTAGATAAAATCGTATCTGGTAAGGCTAAAAAAGCATCTGAACTTGCTGATATAAGATTCATCCCTACGACAATAATATTTTGATCAGCAATCACTTCTATCACTTTATTCGCTATTTCTATACCATCTAACATCATACTACTATCAATAATGACCTCTTTTGACTCATTTGCTGAAATAGTTTCAATAATGGGATCAAAGGTAGGTACATTAATAGTCACGTTTGTATCTTCTGAAGAAGAGATATAAAGCTTTAATGCTGCAGTTTGTGTATAGTTTGATGTAAATGCAATATGAAATACTTTACCTGCATTTGATGGTATCTCAACGACAGCTACATCTTTATCTGTACTTACAGGTGTTGCTGTTCCTCTGTTACCTTCCTCATCTGTTTGATTTGCTTCTACCACAACTGCATCTATACCATTTGGTATATCTGTTACATTAAAGATAGCACTCCATGTTCCTGCATCACTACACTCTACTGCTTGTGTACTTGGTGTTGCCCCTGCAATACTGACTGTTACATCACCATCACCTGCTGTACAGCTACCACTTACTGGGTAAGTTTCTTGATTATCTTCTGTTACTTCTGGGACTGGTGTAATCGCTACTTCAGGTGCAGTAGTGTCAGCATATCCACTAAATGGTACTGGTGTTGCTGTTCCTGTGTTACCTGCCTCATCTTTTTGGCTTGCTTCTACATTACCATCTGGTGTATCTGTTACATTAAAGATAGCACTCCATGTTCCTGTATCACTACAAGTTACATCTTGTGTACTTGGTGTTGCTCCTGCAATACTGACTGTTACATCACCATCACCTGCTGTACAGCTACCGTTTACTGGGTATGTTGTCATATTTTCTGGTGTTACTAACGGTACTGGTGTTATTGCTACTTCTGGTGCAATCGTGTCTTGTTCTATTTCAACTGGTACTATAGCACTTGGATTACCCGCAGTATCTATTTGACTTGCTTTTACATTTAAGGTATCACTATCATCTGCTATATCAGATAAATCAAATGTTGCATTCCATGTTCCATCTTCACTACACTCTACACCTTGTGTCTCTGGTGTTGCACCATCAATACTTACTGTTACTTCACCATCACTAGCTGTACAGATACCACTTACGGGATAAACTGATTGATTACTTGATGTAATAACTGGAGCACTTGTTGTCTCTACTACTGGGGCTACAGTATCTTTATCTATTTCAATATCTAGCTCTGCCTCTGCATTACCTGAAGCATTTCCTTGAGTTACATTGATTGATAATTCTTCTGTATCATCAGAGATATTAGAAAAATCAAATGTCGCATCCCATGTTCCCTCTTCACTACATTCAATATCTTGTGTTTCAGGTACTGCATTTTCAATACTTATTGTTACATCACCTGCATCTGTTGTACATGTACCACTTATTGGGTAAGCATTTTCATTAGCAAGTGTTATTGGGGGTGCACTTGTAACAGTAACCTCTGCGGCTGCATCAAGTAGATTTTCATAATGCTCTGCACCATCTTCACCATTTCCACCACAGGCATTTAACATAAGAACTGCTACAGTACTCAATGTTATTGATAATAATTTATTATTTTTCATATTATTTCCTTAATCTATATTTAAAATTTATAAGAGACACTCAGTGTCCATAAGTCTGAGACCACATCTTCATTGATTGCTCTATAATCAAAACCGACATCATCATAAAGACGTACATAATCAAGAGAAGCTATTATGTTTTCTGTTATATTATATCCTGCACCTAAGCCCCATTGAAATCCACTTTCTGCTCTATCTGCAGAGTTAATAAGAGGAATATTTGTTAATTCTACTTCACCATAACCAAGTAATATATAGGGTGTAAAATCTCCAATAGGATACATTGATTTAAGATAAATACCCATATTTGAAAAATCTGTAGGATAAGCATCATAATGCGGATTAGTTGTACTTCCTTGCTCATACTCTACATCACTAACACTTACGGTATATCTTCCTTCTAGTGCAAAATAGTTATTAAATTTATATCCTGCTTGAAGCATAACTCCTGTTGCACTAAACTCTTCATCTGTAAAATCATCTCTTAAACTCATGCCCGATACTCCAAGCCCTAGATAAAAAGCACTATCATCTGTGATAACTTCTGGTATTACAATAGCAGACTCCTCTACTATCATCTTATCTCCACCTGCATAACAGCCTGAAGCTAATAATCCTAATAAGCATATTTTAGTTATTTTCACTTTATTATTCTCCTAATATTTTAATTATTTCTAAAACTATAATATATAGTTCACTGTGTTTTCTATGTAAAATCCATTAACTATTTTTAATTATAAAATACAATAGTGTCTAACTAGTGAAATTTAGGTGATTTAGAGTATATTTTAGAGTTTTAACGCGTTTTTTAGCTCATCTCTTGTAACAGGTTTTAAAAGATATTTTAAAATACCCAATTGATAAGCTTTATCTATAAATTTTTTTTCATTATGGGCGGTAAACATTATGATTTTTGTAGTAGTGTCTTGTTCTCTTATTTTTTCTAGGACTTGTAGTCCACTAAGTTTAGATAAATTTATATCTAATAAAATAATATCTGGGTTAAACTCTTTATACTTTGTATAAGCCTCTTCTCCATCATATGCCACTTCAACTATATGACAATATTTAGTAAAAAAGCTAATATAATTTAAAGTATTTTCTTTTTGGTCATCAACAAAGAGAAGTTTTATAGAGTTAAGTTCAATCACACTTATCCTTATTTTATAATTGCATAAAATTATAAAATAAAAGAGTGTCTAAGTAGTGAGTTAATATTTTATTTTATACCCAAAACCATAGATATTATGGATTGTATCATCAGGAAGTTTTTTTCTCAGCGTTTTAATTATTGTTTTAACAGAATTTAATTTATCTGTTTCAAAATCATCCCATAGATGAAGTATGATATTATCATAAGATATATTGATATTGATATGATTTAGTAAAAGTTCAAGAACTTGTCTCTCTTGTAAAGTCAGAACAATCTCTACATGATTTTTTGAGAGCTTTTGTTCAGTATAATCCCATAAATACTCTTCTTTAAATATAAATGTATTTTTAGAAACCGTATTAAAACTATTTAACTCTTTTATCACTAAGTCAAGTGCATCTTTTAATTCATTTCTTGAGATAGGTTTTATCAAATACTTTGTCAGTTTTAACTCTGTTGCTTTAAGAAGGAAGTTTGTTGAAGAGTGGGCTGTAAGCATCAAAGCTTTTGTTGTATGATCTTTTTTTCTAATAATTTCTAAAAGTTCTATACCACTTATTTTTGGTAAATTTATATCAATAATAAGAATATTTGGCTTTTTATCTATATATATCTTAAGAGCTGACTCTCCATCTCTTGCCTCATAAACATCAATGAAGTACCTTTTTAAATATTTTACATAATTTTCTCTGGTCTCATCTTCATCTTCAATAAATAAAATCGAATAAGGTTGTTGTTCTATATTATTTTGCATCAGCTTTACTCTCTTTTTTAAATTCTACATAAAAACATACACCACTATCTATGTTCTTGGCATAAAGTTTAGCACCCATACTCTCTTCTAAAATCATTTTAGAGAGGTATAGTCCTAAACCTATCCCTTGTGATTTATGTTTAGTTGTAAAATACGGTTCAAATATTTTAGATAAAATATCATCTTTTATACCTCCACCATTATCATATATACTTAAAATATATGAACTATCTGTTATCTCTAAAGCGATAGAAATTTTTGGATTTTTAATACAAGAGGAGATTAACACATCTTTAGCATTATTTAGTATGACTAAAATTGACTGTTGAAACTCATTTTTATACCCATATATATTTATCTCTTTATCTATATCTATATCTATGGAAATATCAATTCTATTGTATTTAAAAGATGATTCTACCAAAGAGATAGCAACCATCATAGAATCATTCACATTAAACCACTCCTTTATTTTATCGTAAGCATAGAAACTTTTAAAATCATCAATAGTACTTGACATATATTTAGTCATTCTTTCTATCTCATCTAATTTCTGCTGAATAATTTCATCTTCAAACTTTTGCGTATATAATTCATCATCTATTATCAATACTGCAGAGTTAATTTGTGACAAAGGTTGCCTCCATTGATGAGCTATATTTTCTATCATCTCACCCATAGCTGCTAGTTTACTTTGCTGAAAAATAACTCTATCTTTATCTCTTGATATCTTTAACTCTTCTTCTATTTTACTTTGAAGTTTACTATTTAATTTTTTAATAGCATATTGTTTATAGATAAAAAGTATAAAAATCAGACCAAATAATATTAAAATTTTCCATATAAGTGTATAGTCTATTTTTGTTTTATAAGAGATATTAACCCATTTATTTAACATTTGCTGTTTCTCTGCAGTATCTACAGATAAAATAAGTTTTTCAAATATCTTACCCAATATCTTTTGATCATTTCTTGTTGCAATTCTAATATAGATTTCACCTTTTAATTTCCCAGAAATTGTAAGTATATCTATAAAGTTTTTTTGTATCTCATAATTAATACTAATCGCGTTATCAAGATACCCAAAGAGTGTACCATTTTCAACTCTACTTAAACCATCTCCTATAGAATCAACTTCAACAATATGGATATTTGGATACTCTAGCTTTAATCTTTCATTAAGAGAATACCCTTTTACAACACCTAGCCTTTTATCTAAAACTTGTTCTATATTAGAGATAAACACCATCTCTTTTTTAGTGGCTATAACAATAGGTATATCTAAATATGGCGTAGTAAAATCCATATACTTTTCTCGTAGAGGTGTCTTTTCAGCAGAAGATAAAATATCACACTCTCTATTTTTTGCCTTCTTGAGTGATTCACTCCAACTTTTCGTTTTTACTAATTGAATAGGTATATCAATCTTTTGATTTAACATTTTAATATAGTCAGCAATAAATCCATTATGTTGTCCATATTTAATCCCTTCTAAGGGCATCCACTGTGCATCTATACACATAGTGATACGTTTTTTATTTTTTAAGTATAATTTTTCCTCTTTTGTAAAATTTATTTTCTTATTTATATTATAAGGAGTAGGAGAGAACCATTTTTGTTTTAACATAGTTCTCTCATGAGTAGAGATAGTAGCTAAACCCTTATTTAAAATAGAGATAGCTTCATTCCAATCTTTTCTAATAGCAAATCTCAAATTTAAACTATCCTTTAACAAAAAAGCATTCTCTATATAAGGAAGTCCTAGGTCACTTAGCATATACTCAGTAGCACCATTACCAAAAGTTGCATCAGCTTTTCCATAGATAACCTCTTCTAACATTTTTTTAGGTGTATCTGCATAAATAACAATAGAGTTCTTAAATTCTTTTGCTGCTCTCTCATCTGCTACATTACCTTTGTGTATAACAATAGTTTTATTGGCTAGATCTTTAGCTGATTTTATATTTAAAGGATTTCTCTGTTTAACCATTACCATCTTTTGTAAAGAGATATAAACATTTGAAAAGTTAAAAAATGCTTCTCGCTTTGTTGTTTTGGTTAAAGTACTTAATCCATCTAATTTTTTTGTTTTTGCTAACTCTTGTATTTTTGACCAATTTCCCACTGTTAAAACAAAATTTGCACCTGTTACATGATTAATTTTAGTTAAAATATCGTTATCATATCCAGTAATTGAACCATCACGATTTACTATCACATAAGGAGCCCAACTATCTCCACTTCCTAAAACTATTTGGGGATGTTTTTCTATAAATTCTTTCTCTTTTTGTGTTAAGTAAATATTGTGCAGAGTATTTTTAAAGATTAATTTATCTAAATCTCTATTTTTAGAGTTCGTTACAAAACCTGACTGTATAAAACTATCAGCGATAACTTTAACTCTAAATTTATCTATACTACCTATAGGATATACTGTTGGTAACATAAGTTGTTCTATCTGTTTAGCTTCAAAGGCTAAAGCATCTTTACTTTTATTTTGAGTGTTATATTTTTTTAAAATAAGTTTTATTATTTCATCTTGATGCTTTAGAGCATACTCCCAACCCTTTATAGAAGCATCTCTAAAATTTTTAACTCTATTAGGATTATTTTCTATCTCCTTTTGAGTAGTAAAAAGATTGACATCATAATATTTACTGCCATAAGATGTAGGGTCAAAAATATTATACTTCACTCCTTTTTTACTCAATGTATAAAGCTCATTAGTAGTAAATACAGCCATTGCATCTACTCTTTTTTCTATAAAGTCATTAATATTAAATGAGGGTAATACATTGATTATATCAGAACTATTCACACCAAACTTTTCTAACATAGAAGTTAATGTTATACTATCTATAGCATCTAAAACACCCATAACTCTTTTATTTTTAAGATTCCTAGGGGTATCAATACCTTTTTGTGCTACAAGTACTAAAGGAGATTGTTTAAAAAAATTTGCTAGAAGAACAACAGGTTTACCATTTAAATACTGAGCAATAATACTAGCATAAGTCACACCATACTGAGCATTTCCATCTAATACTTCTTGAGTAATATCTGTAGAGTTCTTATACTCCACAAACTCTACATCAAGTCCTACCTCTTTATAAAAGCCCTTCTCTTGTGCTGCATAAAACCCTGCAAATTCAAACTGATGTTTCCATTGAAGTTGTAGTTTTATTTTTTGCAATACAGGAGCATTGGCATAAATGAATCCTATATTTAGTATTAGTAATAATAGTATCTTATACATCAATTTTCTTATGAGAACATACTTCCCAACTCTACCCCATTTTCTACATCATGGCTAGAAAGGTCTCCAAATACTGTTGTGCCTAGTCCATTTTTTTGCCAGTTTAGTACTTCTGCATAGACTTTAAAGAGTGAAGTTTTACCCTCTATATCTTTGTTATCTACCTCTAAAAATTCTTTTTCATACTCAGGGAATGGGTCTCCGTACATACCTCCGTTTACCCCTTTACCGATGACTAACATACTATTTCCTCTTCCATGGTCATTTCCATGGTCTCCGTTACTTTTGAGTTGACGACCAAACTCACCTGAGACGATGACTACACTGTTCTCATAGCAGTCATTTTTAAGAAGTGTACTTTCGGTAAACAGTGACTCTAGTCCTCTATCTCTTCCAAAAATATCTTCAAATTTAGGCTCAATTTGGGTTCTTAGGTTCTTGTGAGAGTCCCATCCTGTGTAGTCAAGACTTGCTAAACGCATGTTAAGTATGTCTTGTGTTGCATAACTGTCATACAGTGCTTGTATCTGGTGTGCAAAAGTAGAAGAGTCAAGCTCATTTGGGTGGTCTCTCTCTCGCAAACTAGCAATACTTGCAGGGATAGGTGTTTCATTAAGTCTCTCTTCTAAAGGAATACCAAAGTTTCGTACTTTAATCTCATGCTCTATGGGTTTTCTAAAAATACTAGTAGTAGGAACATGTGGCTCTTTTGCACTATAGTAACTTGAAAGTGAACGGCTCATTATACCTTCTTCAGACCATTTATACTGAGGATTCCCCTCATCTAAATCTGCTTGTGTGTCGTAATTTACCAAACCAGTATCACGGCTATAGTAGTTACTAATCACACAGCTATTATCGTGTTTTCTTACATCTGTAGAGTGAGGTCCATTACAGACAAGTCTTACCGAAGCAGAGAGAGACAAGACATTAGCACTTAAACTCTTTGCTGCACGTCCTGCCCAACCACTCACATCCAAATTATATACATCAGCATTCATATCTCCACTCTCTATAACAATTTGAGAATGATGATGATTACGGTCAGTTGAAGCGATAACATTATTTATAATGGCAACATTACCTGCTGTTATCTCATCTTTAAGCCATGCACATTTTTTTAATATACCATACTTTTCACCAGATATAATAACCTCGTCATAGTTATCACTATAGGCTTGTTTAAGATCATCTGTACTACTTACTCTCCACAGTGAAGCACGTGCATTCCAAAATTTAGCTGCGTAACTGTTATTGTCGTTATTGTTTAGTGCATAGACAGGAACAATAAGGTGTCTAAAGTCTGGTCCACCATCTAACATAAGATTTACTACAGTTTTAGGTGTAGTAACATTCCCCTCTGCATACAATGGAGAGCCGAGTCCAGCAAATGCCAATACTAATGCAGCATTAGCAGAAAGTTTTATAAAATCTCTTCTTTTCATAATTAACGTCCTTCTTGTACATATATATACGGAGTTGCTACGATAAATGCTATAGCTAATCCTACTCTTCGGTTTGCTCTTCGTCTATCTGAGATATCACTACTTTCCAAGTCCATCTTAGCAATAGAACCATCACGAATAAGTTGGATTAACGTAATGTTATCACTTAAGTCTGAAAGGCTATACACTTCTAAAGGTTTCTCTTCATCTATAAAAAGTCCTAAGTCTTTACCGTTAAGTAGTGCTACAATGTGGGCTCTCTCTAAAACACCATAATTTTTACCCCCATCTCCTATGAAATGGTTCCATAACCATAACGCTACATCTTCTACTAGGTAATCACCATTACTATCAGCAGGTATTTTCTTTGCCCAATCTTTTTCCCATACGCCAATCTTCACATCATTCTCATCACGAGGACAACTCCCTGAAGCATCTTCTTCACAGTAATAATTACGTGTATAAATATAAGAGCGTTTTACACTTCGGTTATAGTTGACACGAAATACATCTGAACTATCTGCAGCTTCTACTGATGTTTGATGACCAAAAACATCATGTGTAGGTCTAAACAAAAAGATATCTTCTTCTGAAAGCCTACTTAAAGGGGTATAAAACCGATAACTATTATCTTCATTATCTACTATCATCAAGTTAGATACTCTTACCGTACGCTGAATAGAGTTCGCATACTTCACTCTTAAAGGGTTATGAAAATCCGTTGAAATGGCATAAGCTTGTAAGAACGTGAGAAGGTATTTACTCTCCATCCCTCTCCAACTCTCCCGAATACGCGTTTTAGCCTCCTCATTTAAATTATTATCGGCAAAATGTTCAATAATCGTCACAGGTAAATTTTTTAAACTCTCCTCATGAACAATACCTACAGAAGCGATAGCATCTATCTTCACAGAAGCATCTGCACCAGAAATAGTACTTTTAAGAATATCCAAGTCTCCACTGTAATGTTGTTCTGTTCCAAAAGTTATCTCCACATCTGGACCACCTTCCTCTGTAGGATACCAATGGGCTTGCATATCAGTCAAAGCTCTTGCTGTATTCGGAATAGTCACTAACTCATGATACTCAGGGTCATACTCACCTAAAATACCTAAAAAAAGTTGATGAAACTCTCTAGCAAAATCTTCATTTCCTCTAAAGATACCATCGGTAAAAATGTTGTATCTATGTCCATACTGATAGGCTATCGCAGCATTTTTAGCCCCTTGTGCTATGACACTCTTGTATGTACTGTTTTGACTTAAAGCATTTACTATGTTGTCATAATGGTGAAGCATAGGAAGAGGGTAAACCCCTGCAAGTTGATTTGCAGCCATATGGTAATTTGTTTCCCATAACCCTACTCTATGTAAAAAAGGATTTAACCCACGTGTCATACTTGCTAAAGCCCATGCATTAGCAGGTGCATCCCATCGATCAGTCTCAAAGTATCTTCGTTGACTCTCATCTAAAAAGTTATTACTATTATCCGTTTGCCAAAATATTGCAAGGGTTTCCAAAGAAGTACTATCTGGTAGAGTATCTTCTTTAGGAGAGAGAAGTAAATTTTGTGCATCAAAGGTCATTATCTGTACGATAGCAGCTTTTGGTGACATATCTGCCCATGTTACTATTTGAGCATCTGTTGCATGTCCACCATAGGCAAAAGTATTTAGTACTTTACGTACAGCTACTTCATCCCAAGTAGCATCATCTACAATGTTAAAACTCAAAGGGTCAAACCCAGAGAAGCTAGCAGGTGTTACCTCAACCATAAAACTTTGACTTGCTACATCGGTAAGGGTAAAGACAACAACTGTAACATTGGACTCACCTGTACCTGCTTCTCCACTTGCTGAAGAGACGGTAATAACTCCTCTGTCTGTAACAGTAGCTTGTATGAGGTTAGTGTTACTACTCTCTACATAGAAATGATAAGGGCTAGTATCTGTTTGTGTGAGTTGTGTTTGTACTTCAAAAGGTGCAAAGTACTCTGTTACCGAGTGGTTATTTATTTTATCTAATGTTAATACAGGAATGTCTTCAGTTATAGGAGTTGAAGAAGAACTGCTATCCCCTCCCCCACTACCACATGCTACCATTACCATGCTCACTACTATAAAACCTATAGTATGCATAAAAAATTTCATCTTCTCATACCTCCCTTATATTTAATGACTACATTATACATAAGAGTTATAGGTAATTTTACTTAATTTGTAGGATTTGTGAACTTTTCATACTTCACAAGGTTTTACCTATACAGCAAAACCTTTTAAAACAAAGAAGATAATAGCAGAGAGTACTGCTGCAACTGGTACGGTGATAACCCATGCTGCTATAATTTTCTTTACCATTCCACGTTTTACATACGTTTCACGGATATTTCTTTTTATACTTTTTACTTTTTTCTTTTGTACTTTTAATGCGTTCATTAGACTAACTTGTTTTTTATAATCTTCTGCTGATTTAAGTACTGAGAGTTCTTCTTTAAGTCTGCTTTGTTTCTCTACTTCGAGTTGAAGCTTCTGTTGTTTCTCACCCATCTCTTTACTTTCAAGCCACTCTCTAAGAAAACCTACACCAAAAATAGCCCCTACTGCGATGTGTGTAGAGGAGACAGGTAAGCCTAGTTGAGAAGCGATAACCACAGTGATAGACGCTGCCATCATGATGGAAAATGCTCTCATCTGGTCAAGCTCTGTAATCTCAGAACCTACTGTTTTTATAAGTCTTGGACCAAAAAGTGCTAGACCAATAGAGATACCTAAACCACCAACAACCATAACCCATAATGGGATAGCTGCTTTAGTAGCAATGCCATGTGTTGTAAGTGAGTCATACACAGCGGCTAAAGGTCCTACTGCGTTGGCAACATCATTTGCACCATGAGCAAAACTTAAAAGTGCTGCTGCAAAGATAAGAGGTATGGTAAAAAGAAGGTTTATAGACTCTCTTGTAGGCTCCATACCTATAATCTTTTTTGCAATTCTAGGTTTTACAATCATATAGGTAATCCCTGCACCGATAAGACCAAAGATTAATGCAACAAGAAGTGTTGGTTTTTTAGTGTCTGGTAAAAAGATAAGTACATCAACGATATGAGGCCAAACTTTTTTAAGTCCTTTAAGTGTTAAGTACGTGATAAACGCTGCTGCCATCACTGCTACCAAGATAGGTACTATTTTATTTGCAGCTGCAAGGGTATCTTCCTTGTAAACAATTTTAGATTTGATAATATAGAGGAAAATAGCTGCTATCAAACCACCTAAAACAGGAGAGATAATCCATGAAGCGGCTATCTTACCCATAGTTCCCCATGAAACTATAGAAAATCCACCCGCAGCTATACCACCACCAAGAACACCACCTACAATAGAGTGTGTTGTTGAGACTGGTGCTTTAAGCCATGTAGCAAGGTTTAACCAAAGGGCAGCGGCAAGAAGTGCTGAGGACATACCATAAACAAACAGCATAGGATCAGAACCAAATGCAGAAGGGTCGATAATACCTTTTTTAATAGTCCCTACAACATCTCCACCTGCTATTAATGCTCCTGAAGCTTCAAAGATAGAAGCGATAACAATAGCTCCAGTGATAGTCAATGCTCCAGAACCTACTGCTGGTCCTACGTTATTTGCTACATCATTTGCCCCAATATTCATTGCCATATAGGCACCAAATACAGCTGCAAGTACTAAAAAACCACTGTTTGACACATTCCCAATAATACTACTTGCGTAAAAAGCAACAGCTACTGCAAAACCTGCACCGATAAACATTTTGATTGTGTTATTCATCTTTTACCTTTGTCTCAAATTAATTAAAACTCTCCATGAAGAGTCTCATTAATAAAAGTATAAGATAAAAGTATTACATTTTTGTTACTAAAAGATAGGGTTACCAGTTTACCTCAGCAGTGAGCATAAGTGCATCTACTTCTGTTGTATTATCTACCTCTTCTTTCACATAGTTTGCAATAAATTCAACATTTTTGTTGTATTTGTAAGCGAGACCACCAAGCATGATTTTTCTCTCTTCTCCTGCGTCAAGCTCAAAGTAGTCATATCTTCCAATAATGTTCCACGCATCAGTAACTCTAAATTCACCATTTACTGAATACCCCTTACCTTCTTTATCTGCCCCACCATCGGTTGCAGTAATATACTGACCTGCTAGTAAAAATTCTGCTTGATTATAGACAGCGTGTACACCATACCATACAAAATCATTCCCTTTTGCTTTGTAGTCCGTGTTATACTGTCCAAGGAAAGAGATATCTGCATAAGTGTCTGATTTGTGTACATGCTTTTTACCTGTTCCAAAGATGTGTCCTGTAAGTCTCCACTCACCACTTAAACCATTACCATCTTCAACACCGTGGTAACCTTCTCCATTAAATACACCTAGTTCAGAAGTAAAGTAGTCTAATTTTGTTTTAAAGTTAATTCCAAGGTCTGATGAGTTTGTAAAGTGTGCCCCATTATGTGCCTCAACAAATACTTTAGAGATAGAACGGTAGTTCCATCCATGATGCTCTTCATAATCAATCCAAGGTCTGTGTGCTTGTCCAAGTTCAACACCTGTATATGGTAGTACATTATCTAAGTAAAGGTAAGCATATTTAAGTCTTACTTCCCAGCTACCTTTGTCTTTGCCGTCATCGTCTGTATTATGGAAAGTATCTAAAGTGATTCTCATATAATCTTTTGAATCTTCTGCGAAGTATCCTTTTATCTGTAGGTAGTTTCTTCTTGTTTCAAATTCATTGGTACGAGAATCTCCTGCATTATCACTTACAAATCCTAAATAGTGCTTACCAGAAATTTTAAGAATAGGTGCTTTAGACTTTACTAAAGTACCTTTTTTCTCTGTTTTAGCATGTGTTACTTTAGCAACATCTTTTGATGGTTCAGAAGATTCTAACTTCTCAATCTTTTCCATCATTTCTGCCATTTGTGTTTTTAATGTATCTATTTCAGAGTTTGCAGAAGATACAGTTGCCATAGTAGCGATGGTAGCTACAGAGAGTAGAATTTTTTTCATGATTTTAACTTCCTTGTGTAATTTATATTGGAAGTATAGAAAAAAATAGTTACAAAATGATTACACCCTATAATTTATAGTGTTTAACTGTTCGGATAGATGTTAAATTTTGCACCTTTTTCATCTAAAAATTCTAACATTTTCTTCTGTCCAAGTTTTTTAGCATAATCTTTAGGAGCCATACCCGTCTTATCTGCGATATTAAAATCACCACCATGACTTAAAAAGAATTCCATCGTCTCTATATCTGAAAAACATGCTGTTAACATAACAGGAGTAATGCCACTTTTACGTTGACTTGTATTGAGTTCAAACCCTTTATCTACACAAAATTTTATGCACTCTTTATGTTTAAACTTTATCGCCATATCTAAAGCAGAGATACCATCAGAGTCTACAGCATACAGATCTACACCCTCTGCTAACATAAGTTCTATCATCTCAAGACTTACATGTTTTCTAATCGCATAAAAAAGTGGGCTTATCTCATCATAATCTTCAAGATCATACTCTTCACCTATAAGTATAGGCTTATTTAAGTCTATTCCCTTTTTTAACAACGATTTCATTTTAGCTACGGAGTCATTTTCTATTGCTAGTGTTATTTCATTCATATCTTATCCTTTGTTACTATTTGATAATCACTATATTAGTGTGTTATCTTAAACAGTTGAGTAGTTTTAATAAAAAGAAGAGAGGAGGAAGTAAAGGTCTTTGAGAAACCATCTAAAGAAGATGGTTTAAAATTATCTAAAGAGTTTTATCTATGAACCAAAAGGGTTCATCCCACCCATCATTCCCATAGCTTGAGATTTTTTATTATCTTCAACCATTTTATTGATATCGTTCATTGCTGAGATAAGCAGTATTTGTAGTGATGACTTATCATCTAAAAGTGTGTCATCTATCGTAACATCTATCACTTCACCTGTACCATTGGCAGTTAGTTCTATAAGTCCACCACCAGCTTTTGCAGTAAATGTTACATTTTTTGCTTGAGTCTCCATCTCCTTGGCTTTCTCTTGCATCTGCCCCATCATTTCAGACATTTTATTCATATCAAAACCCTCAAACATTACTTTAACCCTTCAAATGCTTGTGCTATACTATTATCATCATCTAAAATAACAATCTTTGGCAAATAACTATCTGCCTCTTCTTCTGTCATACTAGCATAAGCGATAATGATGATTTTATCACCCTTATGTACTTTTCTTGCTGCTGCTCCATTGAGACAGATGTCACCTTTACCCCGTTCACCAGAGATAATGTAGGTTGAAAAACGTTCCCCATTGTTTACATTTACTATATCTATCTTTTGTCCTACTCTCATACTTGCAGCATCTAAAAGGTCTTGATCTATGGTAATAGACCCCACATAATTAAGATTTGCATCTGTTACTGTAGCTCTATGAAGTTTACTATATAACATGGTTATGTTCATCATTGTTCCTAAAATTTGTATTAATTATGTGATTATAGCTAAAATTTGTGAAGTATTTAAGAGAGCATACTTTTTTACTTAAAAGTATGCCATTTTTAGTGAGGTATCTAAATTAACGTGCCATCTCAGAAGGAGGTACAGCGTCACCCCACATCTCATCTGCTATTACATACTCATTTACAACATTTCCACCAATAATATGTTCATCAATGATTCTGTCTATCTTCTCTTTTGTTAATTCTGTATACATTGTGTGTCCTGGTTCAACAAGTATCACTGGTCCTTGTTGACAACGGTTTAAACAACCTGTCTGGATAGGTGAAACCGTCGCGATAATACCTTTCATCATCAACGCTTGTGAAAGATGTTGAAAAAGTTGTTGAGACTCTGGGTTATTTTGACTTACACAGCTTAGTTTTGGCATCCCTGGAGGTGCAGACTGCTGACACTTAAAAATATAAAACGCTGGTTGTGGTACGCCATTCATCATGGTAGATCCTTTTATTGTTAATTGAGAGTATTTTACTCCTATTTGCTTAATAAAAGCTAAAGCAAATGTAAAGTTGTGGTTATTATACTTTATAAACCTCACCCAACAAAACTACACGACACTCCTCACTCTCAAAGCGACTCAATCTGTCATCATTGGTCACAAACAAGTTAGCCTTAGCATACACAGCAGAAGCCAACTGCACTGCGTCAGGTGTTTTGATTTTATAATCTGCTCTTACTTTAGCAAACAAAGAGGCTATTTCACTATTTAGCTCTATCAATTTCATCTCTGAAAAAAACAATTTATATCTCTTGACCAAATCCATACGATTATCTTTATACGGTTTAGTTAAAATCTCTCCAAGTGTTAAAGTAGAAGTGACGATTTCATATTTATTCTTTTCTAAAAACTCTAAAAGCTTATAAACTTGATTTAGATAAGATGGATTTTCTTCTATAAGATAGATAAAAATATTGGTATCTAAAAAAGCCAGTTTACCACTCATTTCGTAACTCTTTTATGAAGGTGTCAGAATCTATATCTTGATATAACTCTTTCCCAACACCTTGTAAGTTTTTCATTTTTAAAACAGAACTTTGCTTTGTAGGTTTTTTTGTTTTTGCTTCTATATCTTGTTTAATATTTACCAAATTTTTGGGTAAATTTTCAAGAAAAAACATAATATGTTCATAAATAGAACTGTTAATTTCAAGAGTGATTTTATGCATAATACAAACTCCTTTTTAAATAAATTATACCATAAAAGATAATCCACAATAAATAATACTCAATTGGTATAATCTACACGTAAGAGCCATATATGATTTAATTCTTAAAGAGTATAATATCTCAAATTTTATTTGAAGGATTTTTATTGCCCTATGTACTTAAAAGATATGATGTTATAGAAGCGGAAAAAGTAGAACTGTTTTTAGTTAATGTTGTAAAACTATCTGAAACTTTAGCCCATAAACTTTTACAAAAGGGTAGAATAATTGACCATAAAAATAGACGTTTACAAAAAGGAAAAGTAGTCAAATCTGGCTATATAGAAGTCACCATCTTTGAAGCCATAACCAAAGGGTTAAAACCCCTCTTCCAAACAGAACACTTTGCACTTTTTGATAAACCCTCAGGTCTGCTTGTTCACCCTGTTGTACGCTCTACAGAGTACACTCTTTTAGATGAAATACGCTACCACTTTGGAGAAGAAGCCAACTTAGTCCACCGTATAGATGCTGAGACATCAGGACTCATACTCGTAGCTAAAAATGGATACGCTCAGTATGTATTGCAAGAGATGTTTACCAAAAAAGCATTTGTAAAAAGATATAAAGCCCTTGTAGAAAAAGAGCTAAAAGAAGAGATCTTGATAGATAAAAAGATTACAACCTCTAAGGGGTTAATAAAGTTAAAAATGACAACCTCACCAGAGGGAAAAGCATCAAGTACCCTCATCAAACCCATCTCCTATAACAAAACTACAAATCAAACCTTAGTAGAAGCCATCCCCTACACAGGACGACAACATCAAATAAGAGTACATTTAGATGCCATATCTCACCGCATCGTAGGTGACCCCATCTACGGACTCGATGAAGATTTTGTAGATGATTTTTTAAGTAATAAAATAGAAAACACGCAACGCATAAAAACCACAGGAGCCTCTAGGCTTATGCTTCATGCGTACTATTTGGAGTTTACCTTTTTACGCACTACTTATAAGTTTTACTCTAAGCAAGTGTTTTGTGACCACACTATATCTTCAAAATCCTCTCTAATTTAAAATAAGGTTAAATAGATAGTTGAAGACAAAGGAAATATATTGCCAGAAGATATAAATGATTATTTTAATAAAAAGAAAAAAATGGAAGTATTAAAAATAAGTTGTCCAAATTGTGATAAAGAAAATATAATAAAATTATCATCTGAAATTAAATGTAAACATTGTGAAAAATCTTTAACAAAAACTAAATATAAAAAGCTTAAAAAACCGTTTATAAAAACATTAACAGCAGTAATAATAGGAAGTGTTGGGGGACATCAAATAACTGAATATTTTGATACAGATAGATATCCGATGAGTATTGAACATTCAATTTTAGAAAATTGTATTTCATCTTATAATGAGCCACTAAGAACATCTCATATTAGAGAGATAAAAAATGTATGTGTTTGTGCATTTTCTAAAACTATTCAAGATTACGATTATTCAGAGTTTAAGAAAAGTAAAGATAAATTTTTAGTTATATTTAAAAATAATTTAAATGCATGTAATTAAGACAAGCATTATACTTGTCTTAATTATTTATCATCAATTATCAAGATAATCATCGTTGTTAGGATTGTGTGCATCTGACCAATCATCTAAATCAGCATCATTATTTGGATTATTCATATCAGAATATATATCAAGTTCTTCTTGACTCATATCAGATGTATCCATTTTATTTACCACCTTTTGAAGAGTTTTTTGCAGCACCAGATTGTGCTCTACCTGCGAAGTGACCTTTAGGTGCACCACCTCCGTTTGATTTTGCTGCTCCAGATTGAATTCTTGCAGCTGCCGATTTAGTCATAGGATTTGACTTAGCCATTTTGGCTCCTTTAAAATTATTCCTAAACAAATGTTTAGGTTGATAGAAGTATAAAACAAGAGAGAGGGACATTTAGAGACAATATGAAAGATGAATTAAACAAAAAACAGCAAGAACTGAAAAGTTGGTTAAAAAAGCTTGGGTTATCCCAACCTGTATTTGCTGAAAGAGTTTTTTATCATATAAATGACTCTGACAATGAAGAAGAGATAAAACAATTTATTGAAAGATTTAAAAAAGCTATAAATAGAAATACTACAGATATAAAACTAATTGAAAGTTATCTTGATATACTTTATCAACAAAATGAATTTTTAAAGCTTGGGCTAGTAAAACCTCAATTTTACTATGAAGATGATTTTGATAATGATTTCAACAAGAAAATGAAAAAAATATCACAAAGTATTTCTGAACGATTAGAAAAAGAAACTAACTAAAATTAAAAAATATCTAAAAGGAGTTGTGATGTGGTTAGAGATAGTATCAAAAGAAGATATTGAAGATTTAAAACTTCTAAAAGCTACAAGAGAAGAAGAAACTCTATCTTTTGAAGAGTATCTGAAAAATGAAAATTGAACTTAGAAAAAGTGCTATAAAAGATTTAAAAGGTATCTCTGAACCATATAAAATAAAGCTACATAATAAAATCTTAGAGCTTCAAAAATTCCTAAAAATCAAATATAATTATAAATATGGTATAATTTAAGCATGATATTTGAATATAATGAACAAAAAAGCAGTATTAATAAATCAAAACATGGTATTGATTTTGATGAAGCTCAAAAACTTTGGGAAGACCCATACTCTTTTGAGCTACCATCTCCACAAAGTGAAGATGAAGATAGGTTTTTAGTTTTAGGTCAAATTAAATCTAAAAACTATACTGCTATTATCACTTACAGAGATAAAAATATTAGAATAATTTCTGTAAGAAGATCAAGAGACAAGGAGACAAAACTTTATGAGAACATCAGAACTAGATAAGATATTTGATGAAAATCAAGAAGATATATTAGAATATTTTGATACATCAAAAATCAGAATGATAAACGAAGAACCTAAAAGAGTAAATATTGATTTTCCTGCATGGATGGTACAATCACTTGATAAAGAAGCTAAACACGTTGGAGTTAGCAGACAAGCTGTTATTAAAATGTGGTTAGCAGAAAAGCTTCAAAGTTTGAACACTACTGCCGCAGCTATATAACAAGTAGGAGGAGACAAATAAGTAGCCTAACGGCGACTTATTTCTCAGAACAACGGAAGCGTGGAAAGTTAGAAAATAAACATTCGTTCTTTTTTACTATATTTTAGACAACTACTATTACAGTTTTACTTTTCATATTAAGTAAGTATTTTTGTACCTCAAAAGGTTAATCTCACACCTATATTTGGCTATACTCATGCTATGAAAATACGACTCGGAACATTTAACCTTTTTCAATTTGTAGAGCCTCCTTACTCTTGGTATACTAAAAAAGAGAAGTTTAACGCACTTCAATGGGTAGAGAAAACTACATGGATAAAGCATCAGATACGCCTTATGGATTGTGATGTGATAGGGTTTCAAGAAGTCTTTTCAAGAAAAGCCTTAAAGAAGCTTGTTCAAGAGTTAGGGTTTAAGTATTTTAAAGTTGTTGATGTGGCAAAGTTGAGTAAACGAGATAGACTAAAATACGTTACCACTACAGTTGCTATAGCTTCTAAGTACCCCATAGCAAATGTTCAAGGGGTTGAGGGTTATCTTCCTAGTATGGAGAAGTACCATTTTGGAAAGAACGATAAAGAGCAGTTTCATTTCTCTAGGATACCCATAAAAGCGATGATAACCCTACCCAATAAAAGAGAACTTTTAGTCTATGTGTGTCATTTAAAGTCTAACAGAAACAATGAATTTGAATATGTATTTAATGAAAATCATGACTTAGCACATAAGAAGAAGCTTGTATGTAAAACGTTAACCGATAAACACTCTGCCTCTTTAAAGCAGAGGTTATGTGAAGCATCTTCACTTTTTTACGATATAGTAGCATACAGAAAAACACCCACTGTACTACTCTGTGACTTAAACGATAAAGAGTTTTCACTCACCATAGATGCCTTAACCAATAGTAAATACCATGATGAGCAGAGTGCAGAGAATTATGTCTTACAAGATGCATCGTACCACTACATCCAAGAGGTTTACAACCCTCACCCAGAAGCCAAAGCACCTCAAAGAGAAGCTACAAGTTACTTTTTAGGAAAGGGCAATGTATTGGATTATGTATTTATCTCCAATGACTTGACAAGTAAGGTAACAAACTATACAGTTTTTAATGCACATTTAAAAGAGCATAAAGATGGCTCTTTACTTACCAGTGACCATGCACAAGTTGTTTGTGAGTTAACTTTGACTGACACAGCACATACACCTAAGGAAGAGACCTCTTGAGTACTACTACAAACCCATCTAAAACCCTACTAGTGCTTAACAAACCTAAGGGCTACATAGTAACACGCTCTGACGAACTTGGCAGGAAAACAGTTTATAACCTTTTACCTGATTGGGTTTTTGATGACGGATGGATGCCCATCGGACGGCTTGATTTGGAGTCAAAAGGGCTTCTACTCTTTACCACTCATGGCAAAATAGGCAATGTGTTAACCACACCAGGAAACTGTATGAAAGTGTACGAGATTTGGGTGAGAGGACACGTAACAGAAGAACACATAGCTACTGCACTAAAAGGCGTAGAGAGTCGAAGTGAGATACTAAAGGCTCTCATAGTAGAACCCATAGGCAGAGGTGGAGCAAAAACCAAGCTCAAAGTAGTCATAGATGAAGGTAAAAACCGACATATTCGCCGTCTTTTTGGAGCGATGAAAGACCCAAAATTTGGTACACCTTTAAAAGTTTTAGAGTTAAAACGCATAAGCATAGGTAGTTTCAAGCTTGACATAGAAAGTGGTAAGTGGCGTTATCTTTCAGTAGAAGAAGAGCGTATATTACTTCATAATCTCTAGCCACTTTCTCTCCCTTGACAAATATCAATCTACAATTTACTTTTTTTTACTATAATTCATTTACTTAATAAATAAGAAGGCAAAACCATGGCATATCCTACATTTTTTGACAATGTACCTACTATTAAACTTCAAGATCCACTAAGTAACTTTTTAGGAGCTTTTGAAGAGGGAGAGATGGAAATCTCTTATCTTGAGTGTGTAAAATTAGCGGGGCACTCTTGTCCTACTGTTGCAGGTGCTTACCTCATGGCACGTGCAGGATTTGAATCACTTTATGGTAATGAACTTCCACAAAGAGGTTCTATTGAAGTCTCTATGAAAGAGAGTGAGGTACAAGGTGTTACAGGTGTTGTATGTAATGTTATCTCTTTTATCGCTGGTGCCAATGGGGCAAGTGGATTTAAAGGACTTAATGGAAACTTTTCAAGAGATAACCTTGTAAAGTATAATGTTGATATGGGGGGAGAGGTAACACTTACACGATTAGACACAAATGAGAGTGTAACACTTAGATACAACCCCTCTACCGTACCCGCAGATGTAATGATGCAACCACTTATGGGAAAATGTATGCAAGGCTTAGCTTCAAAAGAGGAGCAGAAGCAGTTTGGTAAACTATGGCAAGCTCGTGTAGAAAGTATTTTATTGGGCGAAGAGAATGGTAAAAGATTAATAACAGTTAAAAAAGGGTAAAAGATGATAATTTCTCACTATATGAAAGATGAACACCGAGCATGTGATACACACTTTGCAGCAGCAGAACAAGCAGCTGCAAATGGTGACTGGGCTAAAGCAGAAGAGGGATTTATCACTTTTTCAAACGAAACTTTAACACACTTCAAAAAAGAGGAAGAAGAGCTTTTCCCTGCATTTGAAGCACAAACAGGAAGCAGTGAAGGTCCTACACAAGTGATGCGTTTTGAGCATGAGCAAGTAAAAAGTCTCATAGGAAAACTAGCACATGCACTAGAAGCCCAAGATAAAGATGCCTATCTCTCTCTTTGTGAGTCTATGATGATTTTACTTCAACAACACAACATGAAAGAGGAGCAGATGCTCTATGCTATGTGTGATAGAGTACTTCCTTCTGATGTAAAAGAAGAGACATTAGACAAAATGAAAAAAGTTGTACTTTGAGTATTGATCCAAGTATAACACCAAGGCAGATAATGAATGATTTAGAAAAGATAGCCTTAGATGCAAGAGATTTAGAACATCCTAAACCACTAGAACTCTCTATAAAAGCACTAAGAACCCTAAATGATAGAAACTATTTTTACATGATACATCGTAAAAATCCCATTCCTCTTCTTGACCTTGCAAGAGAACAAAACTTTCAATCTTGCATAAAAGAAGATAGTGAGGGGAATTGGCATATACTTATAGCTAAAAATCCTAACATCTCTTTAGATCCACTTGTTATCTTAACTTCTATAGAGTAGATACATTATGTTTAGTCAAAATGGTCTCTCTTTAGACCAAGCACCACCATTGAGTGTAGTCTTTCGCTTCTTTTTTACTGGCTCTATTTTTGGTATGCTTGCAGGTGTACTTATCTTGTTTTACCAAGCAGATATTTTTGATGCTCACTCAGTAGCAGCAGTGACACTCACCCATACTTTAACCTTAGGTGTTATGCTCTCTTTTATGTTTGCTGCACTCTTTCAAATGCTTCCTGTTATCGCAGGAGTGACACTAAAAAATCCCATAAAAAAAGCAAACGCACTTCAGTACCCTTTTATCTTGGGAGTATTGGCTCTACTCTTTGCTTTTAACCTATCTGCCCCTTGGCTCTTTGGTATTGCCTCTTTTTTATTGGGTGGTAGTGTACTTTTTATAAGTTTTACTATGCTTAAAAACATTTTAACACTTACTCATCATAGTGCTTCATCAAAGGGTATGCTTACAGCACTTATCTCTTTAGTTTTGGTGGTAATCTTAGCACTTTACCTTACAGCTTCACTTGCAAGTTTTACTGAAGCTACTTACTACACCGCCATAAAAGAAGCACACTACTCTTTTGGGCTTTTTGGATGGGTTGCACTACTTATTATCTCTATCTCTTTTCAAGTAATTGAAATGTTTTATGTTACCCCTCCTTACCCCACATTGGTAACAAAATACTTACCCAACACCCTACTTGGACTACTCTTACTCTCTACTGTTGTAAGTTTTTTTACCCCTCTTATTTGGGTGGTCACGGATGTGTTACTTATTTTACTCCTTTGTGGGTATGCCTTAGTTACACTTAAAAGACTTACACAAAAGAAACGTCCATTAACCGATGCAACTGTACTGTTTTGGCGTATGGGGCTAGGTTCTTTACTCTTAAGTATGCTATTTATGGGTTTAACGCTAAGCTATGACATAGAGAGTATAAAAAGCTTAAGCTATCTCTTTTTTACCTCGTTTTCACTGAGTATTGTCTTTGCGATGTTTTACAAAATAGTCCCTTTTCTTACGTGGTTTCACCTTAACTCCCAAGGGTACTTCACTGCACCCATGATGCATGAGGTAATCCACCCTAAGACAGCAAAAAAACATCTATACATTCATATAGCTACTGTAGCTATATTTGCAGTCTCAATTTTTATCTCCGAGCTAACTTTGCTTGCAGGGCTTCTTACTATGCTCTCCTTTGGTTGGATGAGCTATCAGATTATTCATGCGTATTTACTTTACATTAAGACACAAAAAACAGGTGAAAAGTTTGATATGAATATGGGTAATGGATAAAGTTTAATAAAAATTTGTTAGACTTATTTAAACTATTTTAAAAGGCTATATAATGAACAAAATCACCCTACATGCAACACTTCTTCTTTCACTTCTTTTTTTAGGATGTAGTGAGACGTCATCTCCATCTCCAAAGAGCAGTAAGACACGTTTTCAAACTGTCTTAGCATCTAAAGCTAAGTTAGTACAAAAGGGTGCGAACAAAGAGTCCTGTGTTATTTGTGGTATGAACTTAGTTAAGTTTTATAAAACAAGTTACATAGCAGAGAGTAAAAATGGAACAAAAAGACAGTACTGTTCACTTCATTGTGTAGTAGAAGATAATGAGATAAACAAAACAGATCTTCTCAATGTTAAAGTAGTAGATACAGATACACTCAAACATATCTCTGCTCAAAAAGCATTTTATGTAGTAGGAAGTTCTAAAGCAGGTACGATGACACGTACAAGTAAGTATGCTTTTGCATCAAAGGCTAAAGCAAAAGCTTTTGCTAAGAAGTTTGGTGGAAAAGTAATGAATTTTCATGACACTTATGATGTAGCGATGAAAGATTCATATAGATAAACTTTCATAAACAGAGAGCTTTTAAATATTTAAAAGCTCTCTAACCACCACTCTGTCATCAAATGGGTACTTTACCCCTTTTATCTCTTGATAATCTTCATCACCTTTACCTAAAATAAGCAGTGCATCATCACCCTCTAACTCATCTAGTGCCATTTTTATAGCGAGTCTTCTATCTGGTGTAGCGGTAACATAATCTTTACCATGCAACCCTAGTAAAATCTCTTCAAGTATCATCTCTGGAACTTCGTCACGTGGGTTGTCACTTGTTACATAAATCTTTTTAGCATACTTACCCGCAGCTGCACCCATACGAGGACGTTTAGCTTTATCACGGTTACCACCTGCTCCAAAGACTACAGAAATATCTCTATCCTTAATGGAGTCAAGTACTTGGTGCATCCCATCATCTGTATGAGCAAAATCTACAATAACAAGTGGATCACGGCTTACAACTTCCATCCGACCTGCTACCCCAGCAAAGTTTTGAACCACTTCACAAATCTCTTCTATCTTTCGTCCTGTCAACATAGATACAGCACCTACTGAAGCCATAAGATTAAAGAGGTTAAAAAGACCAACCATAGGAGAATGGAAAGTCGCTTCTGTTTGCATATGCTTAATACCCGCAGTTATACCATGAACCAGTGCAAAAGCTTGTACTTTAAAAGTTGCAGGTTCATCTACACCATAACTTTGAGCCCCAATAGGATTATAAGTAATGTTTTTAATATCATCTTTGTTGAGTAACTTAGGAGTATCATCAGCAAAGAAAAGGCTCTTAATACGTCTATACTCCTCTACAGTACCATGGTAGTCTAAATGGTCAGATGTTACATTAGTATGTACTTTAAGAGCAAATTTAAGCCCCTCTATGCGTTTTTGGTCTATAGCATGAGAGCTTACTTCCATAATAAAATAGTTACATCCTAAATCCATAGTTTGCTTCATGTTATGTAGCGTTTCTAAAATAGAAGGAGTAGTCATACTCTTCTCTTCAATACGCTTCTCACCTGCAAATAACCCTCTTGTACCTTGTAATGCTGGATGCTCATCTAGATCAAGTAAAAAAGAGTATATTCCTGCTGTTACTGTTGTCTTACCATTTGTACCAGTTACGCCTACAACTGCTATTTTTTCTAAACCCCAATAAGCGATAAGCTCTTTAGGAGTAATAGACTCAGGTTTTACATCTGATTTATCGTAATAATGGCTATTTTGTGCCGTCTTAAGAAAAAGCGTTTTCTCATCTAATACACTTGTATCATCACTTAGAAAGCTATATCCCTCTTTTTGAAAATCTAATTTCACTATCTATTTCCTCTAACAACATTATATAATGCCAAGACATCTTGATCATTACCAAAAAGATTTGTTGTTGCATCAAGATAACCCAATGCCATCTCATCAAAACCTTCATTAGAAAGTTGCGTAACAAAATCTATAAACTCATCTTTATCTGTAATAATCACTTTAGTAGAGAACATTATATCTTCAAAAGTTTTTTTAAAACTACCACGACTCTCTACTAAAGTAAGAAAATCACTATACCTGATACCATCACCATACTCAATCTGCTCTTGCATAGGATTGAGTAAAAGGTTTTGAATACTCAGCTTAGTGACATCAATAGAGTCAATAAGCCTCTCAATAATATCTACAGCATTGGTCTTTTCTGTTTTTATCATCTGATAGTAGTCAAAAAGTGCTTGTGCTTCTACTTCATTATCTGTACCTAAATCACTCAAATAGACACCCATCTTTGCTTCATCTAGCATCGGATAATCTTTTAAGATAAGTCCATAACTTATGAGAGATTTAGGGTACTCACCCTTTAGAAATTCAGTCTCTGCTCTTTTTAGTAATTGCCCTTGGCTTGATTTACTCATATTAACCCAATTGATCCAATTTATCTTCCCAACCTTGTGGAACACTCATAACCGTTATATCTGGATGAATCAATGTTTTAATCTGTCTCTCTACACCAAACTTGATAGTTGTCCCTGCACTTCCACACCCTATACATGCTCCTTGAAGCTGTACATATACCACGCCCTCTTTAATAGCAATAAGCTCTATATCACCACCATCTAATTTAATAGAAGGTCTCACTTTTTCTATCACATCTCTAACCACTGGTTCTAACTCTTCATCTGTAAATGGAATCAATACTTCTCCTTACATCTCATCTAAATGGATGTCTATTTTCTGTAAAAAATATTATAACTAAATCATAGTAAAACTCTATCTAGTAGTAAATTTAATTAGGTACTTATACACTAAAAGTGTTATTTTGTCAATAATATGGAAAGATTTTAAATTATAAGGGAGTGTATTCAAGGCAAAAGCCTTAAATACGAAAGTGAGTAACAATTATACGAGTTCGATAATTGCCATTGGTGCTGAGTCACCTTTTCTCATACGAGTTTTAATAATACGTGTATATCCACCGTTTCTGTCTGCATATTTTGGTGCAAGTTCATTAACAATAGTATTTGTACATGCTTTATGTTGTAACATTGCAAAAATTGCTCTGTGTGCATTGAAATCACCAGATGCAGCTTTAGTAATAAGCTTTTCATAGTAAGATCTAAGCTCTTTAGCTTTTGGCAATGTAGTCTCTATTCTACCCTCTTTAGTCAAAGCAATAGAAAGGTTTTTAAGAAGTGCTGCTCTATGAGAAGACGTTCTATTTAATTTACGGTAACCATGCTTATGTCTCATGTTTGTCCTTTTACATTTACACTTAAAGCCTAAGCTTTAAGTTGTTCTATTTTCTTTACAAGATTTGCTCTTGTAACATCTGTGAGTTCAAACTCTGAATCAAATCCGTGTTCTACAAGACACTCATTGATTTCATCAAGAGATTTTTTACCAAGATTTTTGATATTTTTAATCTCAACTTCACTCATCAATACCAATTCACCAAGATACTTCATACCTGCTCTGTCAAGTGAGTTAAATGATCTTGCACTAAGTCCAAGATTATCTACTGTTTGCATAAAAGGTTTAAGTTCACTATCGTCATTGCTTCTCTTCACTGGAGTTACAGAGATATCAACATCAAGTACACCATTAAAAACTGAAAGTTGCTTATTCATCACTTCTAAAGCATTAGTAAATGCTTCAACAGGACCAATCTGAGCATCTGTCTCTATATCAAAAGTAATCTTTTCAAAGTTAGGATTATCTTCAACAAGAACAGGATCAATTTTATAGTTTGCTTTTCTTACAGGAGTAAAGAAAGCATCTAAAGCGATACTATCAATTGCTACATCATCTCTAAGGTCTTCACTTGGTACATAACCAATACCTTTTGAGATAACAACAGTAAAGTTAAGTTCAGCATCTTCATTAAGAGTAGCCAATGGTAAGTCACCATTTACTATCTCAACTTGATCATTATTTAAATCTTGTGCTGTAACTTCTTTATGTCCAGAGAATGTATATTTAACTTCAACTTTATCACTTTCATCTTTAATTTTAAAACGAATGTTTTTAAGGTTGATAATAAATACAGCAACATCTTCATGCATACCTCTAATATTGTCAAACTCGTGTGCTGCACCTTCTATCTTTACAGATATAGGAGCATAACCAATAGAAGAACCTAAAATAAGTCTTCTTAATGGGTGTGCAAGTGTAACAGCATAACCACTCTCAAAAGGGTAAGCGATGATTTCAGCACGATTTGCACTGATCTCATTGACTTCTACCTCTGTGGGCATAAATGGTGCAACTTTAATTTTTCTCATTAACTAGCCTTTACTAAGATTATTTAGAGTATAGCTCGACGATTAAACGCTCTTCAACTGGGATTGCAATCTCTTCTCTCTCTGGAATTCTTGTAAAAAGTCCAAATAATTTCTCTTTATCCATATCTACCCATTCAACCATACCAGTTTGGTTAGTAAGTTCCATAGCTCTTACAATTTGAACGTTAGCTTTAGATTTTTCTCTAATTTCAATTTTTTGACCTGCTTTAACTCTGTAAGAAGGTATATCTAGTCTCTTACCATCAACAAGTACATGACCGTGATTTACAAATTGTCTTGCAGACGCTCTAGTCGTTGCGAAACCCATTCTGTAAACTACGTTATCAAGTCTTTGCTCAAGAAGTTGAATAAGAATTGAACCTGTGTTCCCATCTCTTGAGTTTGCTAATTTATATAATGCTCTAAATTGTTTTTCAGATACACCATACATAAATTTAGCTTTTTGTTTCTCTTGAAGTTGAAGACCATATTCTGAAATCTTAGTTCTTCTTTGACCATGTTGCCCTGGAGCATAAGGTCTTTTTTCTAATGCAGATTTTCCGCTGAGTCTACGCTCACCTTTTAATCCTAAATCAACGCCAAGTCTTCTTTCTAGTCTTTCAACTGGACCTCTATATCTTGCCATACTTATACCCTTCTCTTCTTAGGTGGTCTACAACCATTGTGTGGAAGTGGTGTAATATCTTTTAAAGATGTTACTCTAATTCCCTCAGTTGCACCAATTGCTTTAACAGCTGTATCTCTACCAGAACCAGGACCTTGTACTTTAATTCCTACTTCTTTTACGCCATTTTCCATTGCTTTATTCATTGCATCAGTTACTGCTTCAGTTGCTGCAAATGGTGTAGATTTTTTAGAACCTTTAAACCCTAGTGATCCAGCAGAACTCCAAGAGATAACATTTCCCATTTCATCTGTTACTGTAATAACAGTGTTATTGAAAGTAGCTGCTACGTAAACAACTGCTTTAGCAATACTTTTTTTTGCTTTTTTCTTAGCCATCCAAGAACTCCTTATGCTGCGCCGACAGTTTTACGTTTACCCTTACGAGTACGCGCGTTTGTCTTTGTTTTTTGTCCACGACAAGGTAAACCTCTTCTGTGTCTAAGACCTCTGTAAGAACCTAAATCCATAAGTGCTTTGATATCCAAAGTTACTTTTTTTCTAAGATCTCCCTCAACCATTACATGCTCTTGAATATCATTACGGATTACAGCTGCTTGTGCATCTGTAAGCTCGTGAGCTCTTGTATTATAGTCAATACCTGTTCTATCAAGAATTTCTCTTGATGTTGCTAATCCAATACCAAAAATGTAAGTAAGTGCATACTCCATTCTTTTCTTTTGTGGTAAATCAACACCTGCAATACGTGCCATGTTTATCCTTGTCTTTGTTTATGTTTTGGATTTTTACAAATCACGCGTACGATACCCTTGCGTTTAATGATTTTACAATCATCACACATTTTTTTAACTGATGGTCTAACCTTCATTGGTTACTCCTGTAATTATTATAGAACAAATTACTGTTCATACACCTAGATATTTCTATCTTTGTTTTGCGTGGATAACTGATGATCCTAGTCTATCCAACTCTTGAGTAATTGGTGCGAAATTAATCAAAAATTCTTCTCGCAGTTTCCTATACCTAATAGTAATAGGGATGTGGATTATACCGAAATGTTTATTAATATTTTCTTATTGAGGAGTTTTTGTAAAAAAGAGTTTGTGTTGGGTGGAGTTATCCACCCATTGTACGTCTATTTGTATCTAAAAGTGATACGACCTTTGTCAAGACTATATGGAGTAAGTTCAACTTTAACTGTATCTCCAGGAAGAATCTTGATATAGTGCATTCTCATTTTCCCAGCAATGTGACAAAGCACAATATGCTTATTGTCTAACTCTACTCTAAATGTTGCATTTGGTAAAGCTTCAACTACTTTACCATCAATTTCAATTACATCATCTTTTGCCATTTCATTCCTTTACTATATTATATAATTACTCGTAACAAAAGCTTATGCTTGTGTCAAAATAACTGCTCTGCCATCTACAACAGCTACTTGATGTTCATAGTGGCTTGAATGAAGATTGTCTTCACTTACAACAGACCATTTATCTTCAAGTAACGAAGGATTACCACTCTTCTGACATACCATTGGTTCTAAACAAAACACCATACCGTTCTTGATTTTAGGACCTTGTTTAGGTTTTCCTTCAAGATAGTTAGGAATATTTGGTTCATCATGTGGTTTAGTTCCTATACCATGACCACAATAATCTCTCAATGGTACATATCCTCTATTGGTAATAAAGTCTTCAAGAATTTTAGTCAACTCTTTAAAACGCATTCCAGGTCTGATAGCATCAATAGCATAGTATAACGCATCTTTAGAACAAGCAATAAGTGCTTCATCTTCTTTAGATATGTTTCCCACTGCCATTGTGATAGCCGCGTCACCAAAATAACCATTTAACTTTGTACCAATATCTAAACCTAAAATATCACCCTCTTTTATAACTCTATCAGAAGGTACTCCATGGATACAAACTTCATTCACAGAAGTACATACAGATCCAGTAAATCCGTAAAGTCCTTTAAATGAAGGTTCTGCACCTAAATCACGGAGATATTTCTCTCCCATAGCATCTATTTCATTAAGCGTCATTCCAGGTTTGATTATATTTTGAAGATATTGAAGTGTTTTACCAACGATCTCGCCAGCTGCTCTAAGCTTAGCGATTTCGTCTTTTTTTCTAATAGCAATAGCCATTATAGACCTACATTTCCTAATGTATCATATTGATTCATTGTTCTATGTGCTTCTATTTTTCTCATTGTGTCAAGTGCAACTTGAACAATAATAAGTACTGCAACCCCACCGAAGTAGAAACTAGCACCCATTCCTGAGATAACAGCAAATGGTACAGTAGAAATAATAGCTAGGTATATTGCACCTGAACCTGTCAATCTACTCGCCACTTCATTTAAAAACTCTTTAGTGTGTTCACCTGGTCTAACACCAGGGATAAATCCACCTTGACGTTTTAAGTTGTCTGCTATATCTTTTGCATTAAAAGCAATTGAAGCATAGAAGAAAGCAAAAAACATTATGAGTAAAAATGTTGCTATGTTAAATGTTAAACCACCTGGTGATAATGAATCTGCAATAGCTGTAGCAAACTCAGAAGTACTAGATTGTAACATTGTTAAAGGAAACATTAAAACAGCAGAAGCAAATATAGGAGGAATAACACCTGAAAGGTTTACCTTAACAGGAATATAATTCATTACTCTTTTCGTTTGATTTTGCATAATTGTTTTACGAGAATAAGAGATAGGAACTCTTCTCTCACCAAGCTCAACATAGATAATTGATAAAATTGTAATTAACATGATTGCTAAAATAGCAAGAATTACTAAAAAATTCATCTCTCCAGCATTTACAGCTCTTACTGTATTACTAATTGCTGATGGTAATCCTGACACAATACCAGAAAAGATAATAAGTGAAATACCATTACCAATACCTTTTTGTGTAATTTGTTCACCAATCCACATAAGCAACATCGTACCAGTTAACATAGAGAAAGTCGTCAAGATAGTAAATGACATAGGATCAATCATTACAGCACTCTGTCCTGATGCACCTGTCATACTTTGAAGCCCCATAGATACACCTATAGCCTGTATAATAGTAATAAAAATAGTGAAATAACGGATAATTTGCATATATTTTTGCATACCGTCACGTTCTTTTTTCATTTGACCAAGAGCAGGAAAAGTTGCAGCAAGAAGTTCCATAACGATGGAAGCAGTAATATAAGGCATAATACCTAAGGAGATAATACTCATACGCTCTACGGCTCCACCAGAGAACATATTTGCCATACCTGTAATGCCACCAGGGCTATCAAAGAAACCTTTGATAACTTCAAGATCGACACCTGGTGTCGGAACATAGGCTAAAACTCTATATGCAAATAGGAATCCTAATGTGATAAGGATTTTTTGAGTTAAAGCATTTCCCATGATTATTTTCCGCTTGTTGTAACAGCTTCGTCTTTGATTTTAGCTGCAAGATCTTTTGCACTAGCACCAATCAATTTTACTCTACTTACTGATTTACCAAGCTTGTGTACTGATTTAATACTCTCTAAAGTAATTTCAGAAAGTTCAGCAATTGCTTTGATTTTTTCAACATTGATTACATAAGGTTTCTCAACTTTAGATGTGAAACCTATTTTAGGTAATCTTTTGTAAAGTGGCATTTGTCCACCTTCAAAACCTCTTTTTTTACTGTAACCAGATCTTGACTTTTGACCTTTGTTACCGCGTCCAGCTGTTTTACCTGTTCCTGAACCTTGACCACGTCCAACTCTTTTTCTATTTTTAGTTGAACCTGGAGCAGGTTGTAAATTATGTAAACCCATACTTTACCCCTTACGCTTTAATTCTAGTAAGTGCTTGGATTGTCGCTCTTACTAAGTTATTTGGGTTATTAGAACCGATTGATTTGCTAAGAACATCTTGAATTCCAGCAAGCTCAAGTACTGGTCTAGCAGCACCACCAGCAATAACACCTGTACCTTCAGATGCAGGTCTAAGTACAATTCTACTTGCATTGAATTTATGTTCAATGTCATGTGCAATTGTAGTTCCCTTAATATTTACTTTCACAAGATTTTTGTGAGCATCATCTACCGCTTTTTTAATCGCATCTGGAACTTCTTTAGCTTTACCAAATCCATATCCAACTGTACCTTTTTTGTCACCAATAACAACAAGAGCAGTAAATCTAAATCTTCTACCACCCTTAACTACTTTAGTAACACGACCGATATTAACGATTACTTCTTCAAATTCTTTTTCGATTTCTTCATTTTGATTATTATGCATCATCAGCCCTTACAACTTTATACCAGATTCTCTAAGTGCGTCTGCAAAAGATGCAACAACACCATGATAAAGGTAACCATTTCTGTCAAAAACAACAGATTCAATATTTGCAGATTTAAGTGCTTCAGCCATTGCTTCAGCAACTTTTTTTACATCTACTTGGTTAGCTTTAAGTCCCATTTTTCTTCCATCTACAGAAGCCAAAGTAACACCAGTAGTGTCATTAATTGCTTGTGCATAGAAATACTTATTAGACTTAAATACAGAAAGTCTAGGAAGAGTATCAGTTCCGAAGATCTTACCTCTTACTCTAGCTTTTCTTTGAGCACGTAGTTTATTTTTTCTTTTTTGAATACTTTTTAACATCTACTCGCCCCTTACTTACCAGCTGCTTTACCAGCTTTTCTGATGATTACTTCATCTGTGTACTTCACACCTTTACCCTTGTAAGGCTCTGGTGGTCTGAATGCTCTGATTTCAGCAGCTGCTTGACCTACTGATTGCTTGTCTGTACCATTGATAGTAATAACATTTTTCTCAACTTTAATTTCAAGTCCCTCAGGGATTTCAAAATTAACATCATGAGAAAAACCAAGTTGAAGTTTAAGATTCTTACCTTCAACTGATGCTCTATACCCAACACCATTAATCTCTAAAGATTTTGAATAACCTTTATCAAGTCCAATGATAATGTTGTTAAACAATGCTCTGTATGTACCCCAGAATGCTGCATCTTGTTTTTCATCACCAACTCTTTCAAAAGTTACTTCTGAACCATCAATACTGATTCCAACTCTACCATGAGTTTCAAGTCTTTTTTCAAGATTGCCTTTTTTAGCCACGAGAGTCGTACCGTCTAGTGATACATCAATACCACTTGCTACAGTTACTGGTCTTTTTCCTATTCTTGACATCTTATTTCCTTACCAAATACTACAGATTACTTCGCCACCGATTCCACGTTTGTACGCTTCATCATTAGCAATAACACCTTGAGAAGTAGAAACAACCAAAGTACCGTAACCATTTTTAAATGTTCTAATATCATCTTTACCTTGGTGTACACGACGACCAGGCTTAGAGATTTTTTTAATCTCATTGATAACACTTTTTTCATTCTCATCATATTTAAGAACAACTTTAATAGTTTTCTTATTCCCATCCTCTTTTACTTTAAAACTCTCTAAGTAACCTTTATCTACCAAAATAGATACTGTTGCTTCAATCGTTTTAGAGTGAAGAAGTGTTGTAACGTCTAGTCTTCTTTGCGCAGCATTTCTTATACGAGTAAGAGAGTCTGCAATTATATCTGTCATCATCTTTTAATTCTCCTTACCAGCTTGCTTTACGCATACCAGGAATAAGGCCTTCATTGGCCATTTTTCTTAAACATATACGGCAAAGACCAAAGTCTCTATATACCGAGTGAGGTCTACCACAAATGTTACATCTTGTATATGCTTGAGTAGAGAACTTAGCTGTTCTCTTCTGCTTAGCTATCATTGATTTCTTAGCCATTAGTTCTTTCCTTTAGCAAAAGGCATTCCAAGCTTTTCTAAAAGCGCGAAACCTTCTTTATCAGATTCAGTACTTGTTACAATTGTAATATTCATACCATGTGTTTTAATTACTTTATCAAATTCAACTTCTGGGAACATAAGTTGCTCTTGAAGACCGAAGTTATAGTTACCACGTCCGTCAAAACCTTTTCTAGGTGTTCCTCTAAAATCTTTTACTCTTGGAAGAGCAATTGATACTAGTTTATCAAAGAAGTTATACATATTGTCACCTCTAAGAGTTACTCTAATACCTGTTGGAGCACCTTCTCTTGCTTTAAATCCTGCAACAGATTTTCTAGCCATAACTACTACTGCTTTTTGACCAGCAATAAGAGAGATAGTATCTGCCATGTTAGCGATGAGTTTATTATCTTTACCCTCTTCACCAGCACCAACAGAAATTACTATCTTTTCAAGCTTAGGAGTCTGCATCGGATTAGCAATCTCACACTCTTCTCTGAGTGCAGGAACGATGTCATTGTACTTTTGCTTCATTCTACTCATAAGATTATGCCTCTACTTTTTTTACATTTGAGATATGGATTGGCATCTCTTTGTTGTCAAATCCACCCTCTTTGTTTTGCTCGCTTGGTTTAATAGCTTTTTTAGCCATTTTACAACCTGCAACGATTACCGCATCTTTTTTAGTAAGTACTTGAAGAACTTCTCCTGTTGTACCTTTATCATCACCAGCGATAACCATTACAGTATCACCTTTTTTGATTTTAAATGTTTTTGCCATACTACCATACCTCCGGTGCAAGTGATACAATTTTCATAAAACCTGCATATCTTGTCTCACGACTTACAGGTCCGAAGATACGAGTACCAATAGGCTCTCTTTTATCATCGATAATTACTGCTGCATTGTCATCAAATCTAATAAGTGAACCATTTTCTCTCTGGATCTCTTTTTTAGTTCTAACAACTACTGCTTTAATTACTTTACCTTTTTTTACTTTTCCAGTTGGAAGTGCTTTTTTTACAGAAGCAACTATAACGTCGCCTACTGATGCATACCTTCTTTTAGATCCACCAAGAACCTTGATACACATGATCTCTTTTGCACCAGAGTTATCTGCTACATTTAATCTAGTAAAACCTTGGATCATTACGCTTCTCCTCTTTTCACTATTTCAAGAAGTCTAAAACTTTTTGTTTTTGAAAGTGGTCTACACTCAATAGCAGTTACCGTATCTCCAACATTAACGTCATTCTTCTCATCGTGAATAAGATATTTTTTAAATCTTTTTACTGTCTTGTGATATCTTGGGTGAAGAACTTTTCTTTCAACTATCATAGTTGCAGTTTTCTCTCCAGCTTTTTTAATCACTGTACCAGTTATTTGTCTTTTTGGCATGTTGATTCCTTACTTTGATCTAGCAGCAGTAATTGCTGTCTGGATTCTTGCTATATCTTTTTTCGCTACTCTTAGCTCAGTAGTGTTTGTCAATTGCATCGTTCTTTGTTTTGCATTAAGTGTAAACAACTCAAGTTTTTTCTCTTTAAGCATCACTAAAAGGTCTGCTTCACTTTTATCTTTTAAATCAATATAGTTCATTAGTATCCTTTAAAGCAACGATTTTACATTTAAATGGCATTTTATGAATTGCAAGTGTGAGTGCTTCTCTTGCAAGAGTCTCATCAACTCCAGCCATTTCAAAAATAATTCTACCTGGCTTAATATTCATAACCCATCTATCAACTCCACCTTTACCTTTACCCATTCTTGTTTCAAGTGGTTTAGCAGTAAGTGGTTTATCAGGGAAAACTCTAATCCAAGTTTTACCTGTACGGTTAATTTTTCTTGTCATTGTAATACGCGCAGATTCGATTTGACGTGAGTCAATTCTACCAGCTTCAACAGCTTTGATTGCGATATCACCAAATTCAATTTTATACCCTCTGAAAGCCTTGCCGCGGTTACGGCCTTTCATCTGCTTTCTCCATTTGGTTCTTTTAGGCATTAACATTGTTATTCACCTCTTTTATTATTTCTGTTAGATGGTCTTCTACCACCTTTTTTCTCTTCTTTTGGCTCTGCTTGGATACCTTTAGCAAGAACTTCACCTTTGAAGATCCATACTTTAACACCAACAATACCATAAGTAGTATGTGCTTCTGCAAAACCATAATCGATTTTAGCTCTAAGCGTATGAAGAGGAACACGTCCTTCTAAGTACCACTCAGTTCTTGCCATTTCAGCACCACCAAGACGACCAGAAACAGAAACTTTAATTCCTTTTGCACCTGATTTAAGTGCTCCTTGAATTACTTTTTTCATCGCACGTCTAAATGCAGTTCTTCTCTCAAGTTGAGTTGCAACATTTTCAGCAGCCAGTTGACCTGAAGCTTGTGGACGTTTCTCTTCTTTAATGTTAATCGCTACATCTTTACCAAGCATTTTGATAAGTGTTGCTTTAAGTTTCTCAATGTCTGCACCTTTTTTACCAATAATGATACCAGGACGAGCAGTTACAATGTTTACTCTTAACTTTTTAACAGTTCTTTCGATGATAATGTTAGAAACACCAGCATAGAAAAGTTCTTTTTTTAGGAATTTTCTGATTTTATAATCTTCAGCGATAAACTCAGCAGTTCTTCCTTTTGCTGGAAACCATCTTGATTCCCAGTTTCTATTGATTCCAAGTCTAAGACCTATAGGATTTACTTTTTGACCCATTACGCGTCCTTCTCAGTTTTTTCAGCTACGCCAACTTCTACAAGAATGTGTGCTGTTGGTTTAATGATTCTAGAAGCTGTACCTCTAGCTCTTGGTCTCCATCTTTTCATTACCGCTGCTTTATCTACTCTACAAGAAGTAATAACAACTTCTTCTGGTTCAAAATCACCGTTAGCTACTGCTGATGCAATTACTTTTGAAATGATACCTGCTGCTTTATTAGGCATAAACTCTAAAGAAGCCAATGCTAACTCTGCGTTCATACCTTGTACTTCTCTAGCAATAAGTCTAGCTTTTGTAGGTGAAACTCTTACAAATTTTAATAATGCTCTACTCATATTAACCTACTTTCTTCTGAACAGAACCTTTATGGCCCCTAAATGTTCTTGTTGGTGAAAATTCGCCAAGCTTATATCCAACATGATTCTCTGTAACAAATACAGGAATAAATTGTCTACCATTATGTACATTAATTGTTAAACCAATAAACTCAGGGAAAATCACAGATCTTCTTGACCAAGTTTTGATTGGTTTTTTATCTCCAGCTTCTTTTGCTGCTAATACTTTTTTCATTAGGTGACCATCGATAAATGGACCTTTTTTTGTCGATCTTGCCATATCTTAGCCCCTACCTGTTTTCTTTTTAGAGATAATTAACTTATCGCTAGCTTTTTTCTTACGAGTCTTAAACCCTTTAGCTGGTGTACCCCATGGAGATACTGGATGACGACCTGAATTCGTTTTACCTTCACCACCACCGTGTGGGTGATCAATTGGGTTCATCGCAGATCCACGTGTTTGTGGTCTAATACCAAGGTGACGACTTCTACCAGCTTTACCGATAACAATATTTGAGAAATCTTCATTTCCAACTGTACCGATAGTTGCAAGACACTCACCAAGGATATATCTCATCTCTGATGAAGGAAGTCTAAGAGAAACGTATTTACCATCTCTACCCATGATTTGTGCATAACCACCCGCTGAACGTGCGATTTGACCACCATGACCAGGACTCATTTCAATATTGTGTACAAGTGTTCCAACAGGAATACTTTTTAACTTCATTGTGTTACCAGTTTTAATATCAAGTCCAGACTCTGCTGACATAATTTTATCACCTACGTTAAGACCTTTTGGTTGAAGTACGTATCTTCTGTCACCATCAACATATTTGATAAGACAAATTCTACAGTTTCTATATGGATCGTACTCAATTGTTGCAACAGTACCTTCAACATTAAATTTATTTCTTTTAAAGTCAATAATTCTGTATAGTTTTTTAGCACCTGCTTCTCTGTGACGAGATGTGATTCTACCGTTACTGTTTCTACCTGCTGATCTTGGAAGATTTTTAAGTAGAGCTCTAACACTTGCTTTAGCAGTGATATCACTACTATCAAGGTTAGTCATATAACGACGTGAAGGTGTGGTTGGTTTATATGTTTTAATTGCCATCTACTCTCCTTATACCGCTAAGCTTTCGATTTTTGCATCTTCTGGAAGTAAGACATAGAACTTTTTAGTGTCTGGTCTTTTACCTTCGATACCTTTAAATCTCTTCACTTTACCGTTTACTCTCATTGAGTTTACTCTAAGTGGATTAATCCCAAAGAATTCTCTAAAAACTTCTTTAAGACCATTTTTAGTCATTCTTGGACTTGTTTGAACCACAATGACACCACTTTCTTGAAGAGCTAAACTCTTCTCTGTATACATAATTGCTTTAATATCTGTAATATCTGCCATATTAAGCCTCTTTCGTCAATTTATCAAATATTGCTTTTTCAATCACAATTGAGTGATATGCAGCAGCAAGATAAGCATTAAGCTCATTTGATTCAATAAGGTATGCGTTTTGAAGATTTCTAAATGCTAAGAAAGTCTTATCATCAATCATCTCTTTTACTACAAGTACATCTCTTTGCTCAAGACCATTTACAAATGCAATCGCATCTTTTGTTTTACCTGATTCAATAGAAATGCTATCTACAACAAAAAGTTTTTCATTTGCTGCCATCTCTGCTAATGCATGATAAAGCGCTAATTTCTTTTGCTTTTTATTCACTTTTTGATCATAGTTTCTGTTTGTAGAAGGACCAAATGCAACCCCTCCACCAACGAATATTGGAGATCTTAAAGAACCTGCTCTTGCACGTCCTCCACCTTTTTGAGCCCATGGCTTTTTACCACCACCACGTACATCAGATCTAGTTTTAGTCTGTGCTGTGTTAGCTCTAAGTCCTGCAGCATATGCTTTACAATAAAGGTAAAGATTATGTGGATGAACTTCTAAAAACGCCTGTGGCAAATCACTTGTTTTAATTACTGTTGTATTCATTATTTAACTATCCTAACCAATCCACGTGAGCCATTTGCTCCAGGGACTGCACCTTTTAATACTAAGATACCATTTTCAGCGTCAAATGAAACTACTTCATTTTTAACAGTAACTTGACTGTTACCGTAGTGACCAGGCATTTTCTTACCACGCATTACACGTCCAGGCCATTCAGCATTACCAATTGAACCGATACGTCTACCAAATCTGTGACCGTGTGAACCAGGTCCTCCACCAAAATTATGACGTTTCATACCACCAGCAAAACCTCTACCCTTAGTGTTAAGAGAAGTTTTAACTAATACAGTATCAGAAAGTACAGCTGTGCTTAAATCACCAGATTCAGTACCTTCAGCTACCTCGATAGTCATAAATTTGTTAAACTCTTTAGTTACATTGAATTTAGTCTGTTGACCTTCAATGCTTTTATTAAGTTTTTTACTAGAATTATACGCAACAAGTGCTTTTCCGTCTTCTCTGACTTCACATACTTTTGTTTCAATAACTTTAAGAAGTGTAACAGGAACAGCTGGAACATCAACAGTTCTGCTCATACCAATTTTTTCAATAATAAATTCCATATCCTACTCCTACTTGTCCATTGAACGAATTTCAACTTCAATTTCAGGTGCTAGATCCAACTTCATAAGTGAATCGATAGTATCTGAAGTTGCTGAAACGATATCAATCATTCTTCCGTGAATTCTAATCTCAAACTGCTCACGTGCATCTTTGTTTACGTGTGGAGATTTAAGAACTGTATAACGCTTCATTTTAGTTGGCATTGGAATTGGCCCTCTAATTTCTGCACCTGTACGTTTAACTGCATCTACTATCGCAGCAACTGATCTGTCTAGTACTCTATGATCATAAGCTTTAAGCTTTAATCTAATTTTTTCCATTTTTACCCTTTAAAGAACTCGTTAGCCAAAGACATTGCTCGGGTGCCTAATACACAAGGTTTTACCCCTCTAACATTTATTTAGGAACGCGAATTATACCCAAATTTTTTATAAGGTGCAATAGCTTTTAACCAATTTGAGGTACAATAAAGAAAAATATTTCCTTTTAAGAAGGAAGGATAGCAAATGAACTTACTAGAATATTATCACAATCAGCCCTTATCTGTAGAAAACTACATTACACGAAAATGTCAACTCCCTTTAGAAGAGAGCTTTAACCTTTATGGTGTCCGTGGTTCAGGAAAAACTACCATGATACTTGACTATCTTCATATGGAGGTGTCTGAACATTCACTCTATATAGATTTAAAGGACCCTAACTTACTCTTAACCCCACTCTCTCTTCATACACTACAGAAGTATATAGATATGGAGTCCATTACCATACTTGTATTAGATCATTACACCAAAGATTACTTTACGACATTCCCTAAAGTAGAAAAGCTCATTGTACTTTCGCGTGTTGCATTACTAACGCCTTCACTAACCTCTGTTGAGCTTTTTCCTTTAGATTATGAGGAGTTTTTAGCATTTGAAACCACTGTTTCACATAGTAATGGATTTAACCACTTTTTACGCTCTGGTACACTACCTCTACTTGCACTCTCTCAAAAGAGTAGTATGCAAGTGATGAAAGCCTTTTTTTACTCTGCATTTAATGAAAGTGAACAGAGACTTCTACTTGTTCTTGCACAACACCATACCAAACACCTTACCGTACATCAAATTTATACTTTTGCTAAAGAGCATTTTAAAGTCTCCAAAGATTGGCTCTACAAAACGATAAAATATTTTAAAGAGGAGAAATTACTTTTTTTCATAGATGACTACTATCAGAAGTCTGGGAAGAAGATGCTGCTTTTTGATTTTGCTTTTAGTAAATACCTTACTATAGGACAACCCTTCATCACGCAGTTTGACACGATGATAGCCTTAACACTCATCAAACACCATACAATAGTAAAGACTCTTGGCATACATGGATACCTCACACAAAACAGCGAGCTTATCATTCCAGCTCCTTTTGAGAGTGAAGAGAGTTTATGGGTAAAGTCTCAGGGCAAGTTTTCACTATATAAAAAGTATGGTATTAAAAAAGTGAGTATCATTACGGTAGCAAACTCTTATGAGTACCATATAGAGAAATTACATTTTGAAGCCTTGCCCTTTGATGAATGGAGTGTTTTACACGATGAAAGATCCTATGATTACCTTGATTATGCTGATTCTTCTCAAAAAACTTGTGAAATATAAGCACTCCATAAGCATCTTTGCACTAAAATTCACGTGCCTCTTTTCAGACCTGTGCAACGGGACTGAGAGATAACGGGTCAGGATGGGAACATAGCAGCCCACCTTTCTTTTCTGTGTGCCGCAGATATCTGGGAAGAGGTACTAATCTACTTAACTTTTTTCCTAATAAATTTAACTATTAAGTTACTTATGAAACAGAGCTATGTATTACTACTGTTGAGAGGTGTCCGAGTGGTCGAAGGTGCAGACCTGGAACGTCTGTGTGGGGTAACTCACCGAGGGTTCGAATCCCTTCCTCTCAGCCATATATCTATATATCACTTCAAAGCCCAACATAATCGGCATTTCACGCATTTTCATATTTTACAAAAACCTATCAATTCCTGAATTCAACTAATTAGTACAACCCTATTTATTACCCAATACAGAAGCTAATTTCTCCATGTTATCACCCTTATACAACATCAAAAACACCAATTCCTCAGACTGTGAAGCCCAAAATTGCCTATTTCTTCTTTTCTTTGTGTGTCTTCATTTTGATAAATTTATAAATATACAAAACCCTATAAATTTTCAAAGTAATTTTCTCTAAAGATAATAGAGTACTTTACAATTATGCTAAAATCTACCAAAAAGGTATTTTATGAAAATCATACTCTTAATACTGTTAGTAATATTTCTCTCTTTAGCTCAAGCCAAGGAGAACGTAGATGTGCGTAAAATATATGGAAAGATCCAATATGTTGATGCTTTTGCAGACTACAAAGTGGAAGTTGTAAAGCACTTTGCAGACCTCAAAGTAAAAGAGGTAAAATATTTTCCAGACAGTGTAGGAAAATGGCAAATAGTTGATACCTTTCCTGACTTTAAGATACAAAAAGTAAAAGCATTTGGAGATTTCAAAATTAGCTTTGTAGATGTTTTTCCTGATGTTCCATAATCTTGGTAAAAGTTTATGATATACTTAAACATATAAAATAAAAGGTTGCTTAATGAAACGTATTTTTAGCTTTACACTCATTGTCATTTTTGCTTTACTCTTTACCTCTTGTTCAGATGAGAGTGAAGCAGAGAAGCCTAACAAACTAGAAAACCCTATAGACAATTACATAGATAGCCGTTTAAATGTACTAGATATGGCTAAAGCCTCTGCAATAGAGAGTAATAAGATAGTAGAAGAAAAAAATAAAGCCCTTGAAGAATTAGCACACTAAAGCTACTAAACAGACAGAGGAAAGACCTCTTTATGTCTGTTTTTTAATGATTCTATTTTATGACAAGCCCTACTGAAAAGTTCCACATACTCAATATTATCTGTACATAAACATTTATGGCGTTCAAAAGAGAGCATAACCTTACGTGCTTTTAACGCTGCGTTTGTACGGTTACGCTTAAGATGTTCAAAGGAAATAGCAGCATTGATAAGTCCTTTAACTAAGTTTTGTAAAGAGGAGTTATTTACACGTAAAAAATGCCATGCTTCTTCAAGTACTTCATGAGCATCAAAATACTTCTCTTTATGGAGTAAAAGAATATACTTTTGCAAGGCATCTTCTAAATTTTCATTCATACTTAACATAAGTGTAATTACTTTTTATTGATTAAAGTTGGTGGCCGGGAGAGGGGGATTCGAACCCCCGGAGGTATAACCCTCACCGGTTTTCAAGACCGGCACATTCGACCACTCTGACATCTCCCGACATTTGTAGAAAAGTATTTTACCTAAAAAAAGATAAAAGTTAGTTTATATGGAGGAGCCAACCAGACTCGAACTGGTGAATAGCAGATTTGCAATCTACGGCCTTACCAACTTGGCGATGGCTCCATCATAAATATGGTTAATAAAACATCAAATAAAGTATATAATTAAATCTACTATTTGATGTTTCATCAATGGTACCCGGAGCCGGACTTGAACCGGCACGGTCACAATGACCGGGGGATTTTAAGTCCCCTGTGTCTACCATTCCACCACCCGGGCATAATTGGTACCATTCATAACATTTGAAAAATATGGAGCGGGCGAACGGGTTCGAACCGTCGACCCCAACCTTGGCAAGGTTATGCTCTACCGCTGAGCTACGCCCGCAAATCCATACCAATTTAAACAAGTTCATTTAAAATTGGAGTGCGATTATAGCTAAATAATATTTGAATGTAAAGGGTAAATAGCAATTTTCAATAAAAAAGTGCTATAATCCATAAAATATCTTAATTAACAAAGGTGATTCAATGAGAAGTGACGAAATAAAACAAGGTTTTAGTAGAGCCCCACATAGAAGTCTATTGCGTGCTACGGGCGTAAAAGATGAAGATTTTGAAAAGCCATTTATTGGTGTAGCAAATTCATTTATAGAGATTATTCCTGGGCATTTTTTCTTAAATAAAGTTGCAGAAATTATAAAAGATGAGATAAGAGCCAATGGTTGTGTACCTTTTGAGTTCAATACTATTGGGGTGGATGATGGTATTGCTATGGGTCATGATGGTATGCTTTTCTCTCTTCCTAGTCGTGAGATTATTGCAAATTCTATAGAGACGGTAATGAACGCTCACAAGCTTGATGCAATGATAGCTATACCTAACTGTGACAAAATCGTTCCAGGGATGATTATGGGTGCATTAAGAGTCAATGTACCTACAGTATTTGTCTCTGGTGGTCCTATGGAGAAAGGGTACAAGAAAGATGGTACACCTATAGACCTAGCAACTGCATTTGAAGCAGTAGGTCAATTTGAAGCAGGAGAGATAGACGAAGCAGAACTTACAGACATAGAGTGTAATGCTTGTCCAAGTGGTGGTTCATGTTCTGGTATGTTTACAGCGAACTCTATGAATACACTTATGGAAGCTATGGGTATTGCCCTTCCAGGGAATGGAACTATCTTGGCATTGACACCAGAGAGAACCGAACTCTACAAAAAAGCAGCTCGTCGTGTATGTGAAATAGCTAAATTTGAAGCATCAGAGCGTGAAAAGTATAGAATGAAAAATATTCTTAATGAAAATGCTGTACGTAATGCCTTTGCTGTAGATATGGCAATGGGTGGTTCTTCAAATACTGTACTTCATATGCTAGCTATTGCTAAAGAGGCAGATGTCAACTTTAACCTTGAAGATATCAATGCTATCTCTAAGCGTGTTTCTCATATCGCTAAAATATCTCCTTCTTTAACAACTGTACACATGGAAGATATCAATAAAGCTGGTGGGGTTAATGCCGTAATGCACGAGATGATAAAACGTGGAGATAATATTTTACTTGATAACCTCAATGTTACAGGTGAGACACTCTATGAAAAAGTCAAAAATAGTAAAATACTAGATACTAACATTATTCATACGATAGATAACCCTTACTCTGAAGTTGGTGGTCTTGCTATACTTTATGGTAACTTGGCTGAACAAGGTGCGGTAATTAAAACAGCAGGGATTACAGGTGATAGAGTATTTACAGGTACTGCTGTATGTTTCAACTCACAAGATGAAGCAATTAAAGGTATTATCAATGGCAAAGTAAAAGCTGGTAATGTTGTTGTTATACGTTATGAAGGTCCAAAAGGTGGTCCAGGTATGCAAGAGATGCTAAGCCCTACAAGTCTTATCATGGGTATGGGTCTTGGAGATGATGTTGCACTTATTACAGATGGTAGGTTCTCTGGAGCTACTAGAGGTGCGAGCATCGGTCATGTAAGTCCTGAAGCAGCAGAAGGTGGTCTTATAGGACTACTTGAAGATGGCGATGAGATTCATATTGATGTGGATAAGTACATTTTACAAGCAAACTTAAGTGACGAAGTGATAGCACAAAGAAAAGAAAACTTTAAACCACTCGTAAAACCTCTTAAGAGTAGATGGTTAAAGCAGTACAGAGCCTTAGTAACAAATGCAAGTAATGGAGCAGTACTAGAAGCAGAGTAATCTGCTTCACCCTATGTTATAAAATAATATAGAAAAGTTTCAAAGAGATGAGGAGTGTAAAACTCCTCTAAAGAGAGAAATGGTTTAAGATGTTACGCGTCTTGCACCTTTGTATCTTCTACTATAGAATGACTTACCTAACTTACTAATCACCACTTTCTTTTTAGCAGAACTTGCATGAATAAATCTATCATTACCTAAATAGATACCTACATGATTAACATACCCTTTACGTCTTTTAGAAGTATCAAAGAAGATAAGATCTCCTGGTCTAAGGTTACTTCTACTTACGTATTTACCGTAAGAAGATTGTGCTCTTGATGTTCTAGGAATAGAGATACCATTCTTTTTACATACATAAGAAGTAAATCCTGAACAGTCAAAAGTATTTTTAGTACCTATCGCACCCCATACATATCTTTTGCCAAGCTTTTTTTTTGCTAGACTAGTAATCTTTTTAGACTTTGAATTTGAATTTCTACTAAAGAAAATATTATCAAAAGAGAAACCGTTATGTTTTTTAGTAGATCTTTTTGTTTTAACTTTTCTTAGTGTTCTTGCAAGTTTTTGCTCTTTAACTCTCTTTTTAATATGAGATTTTTTCTTTTTTGCATACTTTTTAGAATGTTTAGTCTTAGTAATCTTTTTTTGGTTCTTTACTATTTTTGTACTACCTTTAGTATAACTATTTCTAGGTACAAGTAATACTTTTCCTAATGCTAATGTTTCATTGAGCTTAAGACCATTTTTCTCTCTCACATCTTTTACTGAAGAACCATACTTACGAGCAATAGTAAAGAGCGTCTCTCCACTTTTTATAGTATGTTTTACTATTTTACTAGGTTTAGGTGCTTGTTTTTTACCCTCAGGAGGGAAGTAAGTGTTCTCTGCAATAGTTAAGACTTTACCTACTTTAAGCATGTCATCTAATTTTAAGCCATTTGCTTCTCTTACTTTATCTACAGATGTTTTATGCTTACGAGCAATAGTAAAGAGTGTCTCTCCACTTTTTATAGTATGTTTTACTATCTTTTTATCAGGAAAGTAAGTGTTTTGAGGAACCGTTAATACATTACCTAATTTAAGTGTTTCACCTTTTTTCAGGTTATTTACTACTCTTACTTCATCTATTGTCGTATGATTTTTATGTGCAATCATATAAAGTGTTTCACCACTTTTAATGGTATGCTTTACTGTTTTTGTTGCCGCATAACTCGATACTGTACCAAATGACAGTGTTAATAATAATGTATAAAGTTTTTTCAATAAATTCTCCTAATGTTGAATTGTTTTTTAGTAGAAACTGTGTTCCATACTAAGATAATATATATGTAATTATAACAATTATTCGTTAATCAATAATAAACTTAATTTTAAATATAACTTAATACTAAGTGCTATCTTATCGTACTTATAATTGAAACAAAACTCTATAACAGCATGAGAGAAGAGAAATAACATATAACTATTTTAAAGCTCTATTATTTTCAGTCTCTGCTTCTAAATGAGGTTTAATTTTTTAATACCTCTATAAATTATAATAACGCAATATGCTTTAAAATAAAAAACAGCTTCAACTACGCTTTCGTAACTGCTTTACAATATGTTCTCCTACGCGGAGTGCATTGGCATAAATAGTCCAACTATAAGGGGTAGAACCACCTGTTGGCATGAAGCTTGCATCAGAGACAAAGAGGTTTTCTATATCGTGTGTTTGACAATATTTATTGAGTACAGAAGTTTTAGGATTCGTACCAAAGCGACAGCCCCCAGCTATAAGATTTGGAGGAGGTAAAGCATTAATGACACTTCGTATATTGGTTGCACCCATCTCCTCTAACACTGCTTCACATTTTTTAGCAAGATACTCTCCCACTTTCACATCTTGTGGATGTGCCTCTATACGTAGTTTACCTACGGGCATTCCATACGTATCTTTATGTGTTTTATCTAAAGATATAAAGCAGTTGCTATGAGGAAGCCAATCAGTAAAGACTTCAAAACGTACATTTTTACTCTTTGTAAATTTACTAACAAGATGTTCCCCTAATGCTTTACCCCATAATAGCTTATGCTCACTCTTTGTACTTCTTACGGCACGAGAGATGATATTTTGATGTTCAAACATAAACTCTACAAGTCCACCTTTAAACTTACCTTTCCACCAATGTTCAACAAAGTACCAGTCTAGAATAGAGCGATTAATAAAAAGTCCTTTTTGCATGAGTGATGCAAAACTTATCTGCTGTAGTGCATCTTTATGTAATTCACCATATCCATAACCTCCCCCTGAAAAAAGTAAGTTTTTTCCTAACTCTCCACTACTGTTAGCTAAACCATCTGGGTAGTATTTGTTAGCTGAGTTTAGTAAAAGTCTAGCACTCTCATGTGCTTGTGCAGCCACAACAAATACTTTAGCAAAAAGCTGTTTCTCCTCTTTTGTAATGGTGTTAAGCACTAAAACAGACTCTACCTCTGTTTCAGTGTTACAAAGAAGCTTTTTTACATAAGTATTACTCATAAGCGTAAGGTTACCTGTTGCAAGAGCTGGTTTGATAAGAGCTTCCATAGCACTCCCCTTTGCCCCAGAGCTACAACCATAACTTCCACAAAAGTTGGAGTAGTAACACCCCTTACGTGTGCCTCTATCTTTAGATAGTATGGCTCTAGCAGTAACTAAAGAGGTAACACCTAAGTCTTTACAACTTTTATCAAACAGTTTTACCACTTCATTCTCTTTAGTAGGTGCTTGAGAAAAGTAAGTTCTACTTCTAGGAGGAGAAAAGCGATGCGTGTTTGCTCTACCTGTAATACCCACAAGCTCTTCTGCTAAAGTATAGTACGGTTCTAACTCTTCATAAGAGATAGCCCAATCTTCAACATTTGCACCCTTTATCTTACCATACTTACTTTTAAGTCTAAAATCATCTGGGTGCATACGATGAAACATTCCTGACATAAAAGTAGAAGAGCCTCCTACGATATTACCATTCCAAAAACTCCAACCAGAAGCATAAGTAGATGTACTTACCCATGCTCCATCTACTCTCTCTTCTATGGTGTGGTACTCTTCAAAAGGGTTTGGGGTTACAATATCTCTACGTACATAAGCTAACTCATCTTTAGAGAACTCTTCTCTTTTAATAAGCTTACCTTTTTCTAACAGTGCTACTTTATAGCCTGCTTTACATAAGCTGTATGCAACTCCAGCTCCCCCTACTCCTGAACCAACAACTATGACATCATATTTCATCAAAAAGATACTCTTTCTTTGGTCTTGGCTCTCCACCATTTGTACCTAACGCACTCCAAGCCTCTTGATGGATATTAGAACCATATATAGGGTCACTAAGCATAGCCTCAAGGGTTAAAACCATAATCTGAGAGAGCCAACTACTTCCATACGAGCTGTTTTCATACGCTCTTAAGGCACGCTCTTTCTCTAAGAAAGTAAGAGAAACAAATACACCCCTCTCACGCCGTTCTAACTCTTTGGCACCTTGAAGGATAAATAGGCGAATATCTTTATCATACGTTTTATGCATAATAGTTTCAAATAAAAACTCTATTACTTGCATGGACTTAGCCGAGGGGAGAAGACTTTGTGTGGGGAAGAGATGCTCTTGCACTGCAGATATAGTCTTTTTTACTTGCAGTGAAGATGAGAGTTTTAGAACATCAGTATCTTTAGAAGATAAGATAGAGGAGAGTCCAAAAATTGACCCTAAGATTAAAAAAACTCTTCGTTTCATACTATAACTACTTTTTTAATGAGATACACTTTTATATAAACATATGTATAATACCTTTAATATTTTAAAAAAGGTAGATGCAATGAAACACTTTTTATTAGCAACCATTTTACTCTTCTTATTTACAGCATGTCAAGATACCCAAGAAGCACAAGCAAAACATGATGCTAAGGTTGCACAAGAGGCAAGAGAAGCTCTACTAGAAGAGCTTAAAGTAAAAGCTAAAGCCAAAGAGGTAGAGAAAAAAGATAACAAATACTCACAGATGGGATTTTCAACCCAAGATGGTAAAATTATTATCGATACCAATAAAACAAAACACTTCTTCAATGCATTTGCAAATAAAATTAAAGAAAAAATGAATAAAATTCATAAAGATTTAGACGAGGGCATGATGAAAAGCAGTAATGCTGGTATTGATATAGATAAAAAACACATTAGTATAGATTTAAATAAAACCAAAAGTTTTCTTGAGCAGTGGAATGAGAAGATGAAAGTCTATGCCAAAGAGTTTAACGATATAGCAAAAGAGTTTGATAATAACACACAATAAAGGATAATAATATGCAACAAATAGATATGAATTCAGATGAGTTTCAAGCAGAGATGGAAAAAACCATACAGTTTGTAGAGAAAGTCAATAATCAATTTGGTTTTGTTCAAAACCCCAATGAAGAAGTGAATGAGGGTGTAACTATGGGACTTGCTAGAAACAAGCTTATTTACGGAAAACGTTTCTGCCCATGTTTCATGGTAGAAGGAGAGACAAAAGAGGAGCAAAAAGCTGCCAATAACCGCATCTGTCCGTGTAAACCTGCTTTAGAAAAAGAGATTCCTGAAGAGGGTCTTTGTCATTGTGGTATTTTCTGTACACCAGAGTACGCAAAAGCTCAAACAGAAAAAAATGAGATAGAAGAGATCGTACATCAACACTCAAAAGGGCTTACGCAAGAACAAGCCCAAACACTTCTTAAAGAAGAGCAACTAGATGGTGATGAACTTGAAGCACTCATTGAAGCTAGAAATCTTAATATGATAGCGTTTACACTTTTAGATGTACGTGAGTTTATGGAGTTTCAGATGGGTCATATCGTAGGTACAGATGCTTTAGTGCCTACATCTCAATTTTATGCCAAAATAGAAGAGCATAATGACAAGAAAAAAACACCTGTTATTGTATATTGTCACACAGGAAGTAGAAGTTTTCAAGTACAACATGCCATGAAATCTCTAGGCTTTGAACAAGTATCTAATCTTCAGCCAGGAATTATCGGTTACCAAGGTGAAACACAAAGAGGGTAAAGATTAAGTAAATAGGTATCTTGCCAAAATATGCTAGTTTTTGGAAGTACCTATACCCTTGTGTAGCGTTAATGTAGGATAAGCAAATTCAAGATGATTCTTTTCAAAAATTTCTGCAATTTTATACATAACATCCTCTTTTACCTCTAGCCACTCACTCCACTCTACTGTACGGCTAAAGCAGTAAACTAAGATATCGATACTTGATTCTGAAAAATTGTCCATATAGACTAATGTTGTACGTTTCACACCCTGAAAATCTTCTGCAGAAACAAGTCTTGCTTGGCGATATTCATTTTTATATTCGGTACGTTGGTTAGCTATACCTTTATGCTCTTTCAACATCTCTCTTATCTCTAATATAGCTTGATTAATATCTGAAAATTTAGACTCATAGGTAACAGAGAGATTCATCTTTATACGTCTTCCTATACGTCTTCTACTCCAGTTTTTTACCCCAGAGTTAGCTAACTCAAAGTTAGGTATAGAGATAAGTGCATTATCGAATGTACGTATAGTAGAGGCTCTTAGCCCTATCTCTACAACGGTACCATTGACATCTTTTGTCTCTATCCAATCTCCTTGTTCAAAAATATCACCAGCCAAAATAGAAATAGACCCAAAAATATTGGCAATACTATCTTTAGCTGCAAAAGCTACTGCTGCTCCTGCTATCCCTAATCCAGATAATAGTGCGGTGAGATTCACTCCCAATATTTTTAAAATAAATATTATAGCAACAAGAAGAATAAGTCCATTAATTACCTTAATAGAAAGATTCACAACTTCATTTTTAAGTATCTTACTTTTTTTCATTCTCTCTATTTTTAGATACGCTACTGTATGTGTAATACGATAGGCAAGTAAAGAGATAATAACCACATAAAGAATACCAAACATCTTAGTAATATATAAACTACTTATATCGATACCAATGAAAGCTACGATAATAAGATGTAAAATAAGTAATACAGCAAAAATATTAAACACGGAGGTAATATGTGAATGAATATAGTCTATATCATTCTCTTTTAATTTATAGTGTCGTAAAAAGTAATTAATAATAATATACATTAATTTAATAATAATCATAATAAATAAGATAAATAAAAGTACTGCTATAATTTTTGCTGTATCTAAATGTAATGGTAGTAAATACTTATTGAATTTTTCACTATAAGGAGATTTATTAATGGTGTTTAAAATAGTGAAAAACTTTGAGTCTGAAATCCGTGAGGTACGATAAATTAATAACTTATTGAGTATTAAAGAAGAGGTAAAAATATTGGTAATACTCTCCAAAGCATTTTCTGTTTTTAATGCTTCATGTAGGTCTTTTAAAATGGTATTTGTCTCATTAGTATCTGAAATATATTTATGCGTATCTAATGGTTTAAACTTTTCATAAAATATAAGTACTAAAGTATTAATTTTATCTTCAAAAGTAGATTTTTTTGTATTTTCTGTACTTAGTAAAGTAGCATGTAGTAAATTGCGTATATCTTGACGTAACGTATATGCTTTTAGAAGGACTTCATCGCGTTTAGCTGCATTATAGTATCCCTTATATTGATTGTTTTTTAAACGTAGTTTTAATCGTTTTATTTTCGTATAATAAGGATCAAGACTTTGAAGATGCATCTCTTTTTCAGTAGCATATTTAAAGAAGAATTTTTGATACATTTTGTCTTGCTTCTCTTGCATATCCATTTTTTCGTCTAATGAAATATTTTGGTCAAGAAACTGTGCTTCCATTTTAATTTGTGTATTAATAAATTCATCAAAATCATTATTGGAAGAGAGTATTGTTATATAGAGAAATAGAAGTATAAAAAGTATTTTTTTCAAAGATAATTTTCCTTAATGATTAGAGGAGAAATGGTTAAAAATGGGGTTGAGGAGCCGAGACTCCTCAAAAGATAGTCAACTAAGACTTATTTAGCAAGTGCTGCTTTAGAAGCATCAGCTATTTTTGTGAACGTTTCAGGTGCGTTCATTGCCATATCAGCAAGAATTTTTCTGTCAAGTTCAATATTTGCAAGTTTTAAACCATGCATAAATGTTGAGTAGTTCATACCATTAAGTCTTGTAGCCGCATTGATACGCGTAATCCATAATCTTCTGAAATCTCTCTTTTTTTGTCTTCTATCTCTGTAAGCATATACTAATGAACGCTCGAGTTGCTCTTTAGCTTTTCTAAAGTGCTTTCTTCTACCACTGTAAAATCCTCTAGCTTGTTTTAATAGTTTTCTGTGTCTTCTTGATCTTACAACACCAGTTTTTACTCTCATGGTTATCCTTTACCTTATACTTGTACTATGCTAAAGCTTCTTCAAATGCAACGAGTTGCATGAGCCGACTGCTGAAGTCATGTTATAGTAGGTGTTAAGCATTTTCTCTGCTTAAACTTGCCCCTAATCGGGGGATTATAGCTTATTAAAAAATGTAACTAATTTCTTAGTTAATCATCTCTTTAATGTTTTTAGCATCAGCGCCATCAACATATTTAGGACTTTTCATACTTCTATGGTGACCACCGTCAACCTTAGTTAGAATGTGACTTCTATACGCAGTCCCTCTTTTAATCTTGCCGCTTTTTTTAACTTTAAAACGCTTAACTGCGCCTTTTACACTTTTCATTTTTGGCATATGCTTACTCCCTTGAAATATTTTTTCAATACATTAAATGTAATAGAAAATGGGACGGTATTATACCTAAAGTTTCTAAAATTACTATAAATCAACCATATTTTACGCTTTTAATAGTACAACCCTCTACAAGCGTTAATGTGTTAAAATCCATCTTAATATCAAAAAAGGCATTGCTCGTGGATGAGATTACCAAAATACTTTCTAATAAAAAGAAACTTTTAACAGAAGTCTATTTTGATTTACAACACTATTTTGAACAAAAGTATGGTAAAGATGCGTTGATACTTATGGAGATAGGTACTTTTTTTGAAGTATATGAAGTAAATAATGATACGTTAAAAATAGGAAAAGCCAAAGAGATAGCTGAACTACTCAACATACAACTTACAAGAAAAAACAAAGCTATTCTTGAAAACTCCATACATAACCCTCTTTTAGCTGGGGTACCTGCTGTCTCACTTGAGAGATACCTCTCTAGGCTAATTAGCACAAAAAAGTACACTATAGTTGTTGTTAAACAAAAAGGCGAAATGCCTCATATTAAACGCTATGTCTCTAACATTGTCTCTCCTGGTACAAATTTTGAATACCTCAATGAAGCCAGTGAAAACAACATCGTATCACTTATCATAGATGAAAACATGGGCATCTACTCTGTAGGTTATGCTGCTATAGATGTGAGTACAGGTAAAACCATCTGTAATGAAATCCACTCTACACGTGATGACAAAACCTATGCCCTTGATGAAGCATTTAACCTTTTACAAACCTACACAACCTCAGAAGTGATTGTCACTTTTGAAAGTAAAGAGATAGACCAAGCATGGCTTATACACTACCTTGAACTAGAGTCTATACACTATAGTATAAATAAAAAACGGATGAAGATACAGTTCCAAAATGAACTCTTTACCCATGTATTTAACATCAACTCTTTTCTCTCAAGTATTGAGTTTTTAGACCTTGAACGTCACCCTTACACTACTGAGTCTTTGGCTATACTTATTGACTTTATTATTGAGCATGATGAGAGTATCATAGAGAAAATGAATAAACCACAGTTTTTGGGTAACAACCGTTATATGTATATAGGTAATAACGCGATGGAACAACTCTCTGTCATCTCTCGTGACCCCTCTGATATAACGCTGCTAGACCTTATAGACAAAACCTCTACGGCCTTTGGAAAACGCCTACTTAAAGAGAGACTTCTTAACCCTATTTGTGACAAAGCACTTCTTGAAGCACGTTACAACCTAACAGAACTACTACTTCCTAACATTGACCGTTTTGAGACACATCTTAAACAAATTTATGATTTAGAACGCATCACTAGACGGATTAAACTACGTAAACTCCACCCCGTAGAGCTTACCTACATCTCCATGTCACTCGAAGCTATTTTAAACCTTTTAAACGATGCACAAGCAGAAGGGTTAGAGGTAGAAAATCGTCTTCAAGATGAGACAAAAGAGATGCTAAAAGTACTAAATGACACCTTTGAACTAGATATCTGTGCAAGATTTCGGATAGAACAGATAAACGATAATCTCTTTAAAGATGGTATCTACCCTGCTATTGATACCATCGTAAAAAAACAGCAAAAAGAGATTGAGAAGATGGATAATGTTGCTGTTCATGTAGAGTCACTTTTTGAAAAAGAGAAACTCTTTACAGGAACTACACGCTATACCACCGTCTCTTACCTAGAGAGTGAAGGGTATTTTCTAAGTTTAACCAAGAACAGATTTACACTCATTGAGAAGTCTTTAAAAGAGTCTTTTATCACCATAGAGAACCAACATCACTTTTTTAAGGACTTTCACTACAAATACCTGAAAAACAGTGTAAAAGTACAAGCACCACTTTTTGAAGAGATAACTAGAAACTATGAAACATCTCAAGTTAAGCTAGTCTCTTTAGTCAAACAACGCTACATAGAGAGTCTTGATTTGCTAGAAAATAGGTTCTCTCTACTCCTTGAAAAGCTTATCTCTTTTATCGCTAACATTGATGTAGCGATATCTAATGCAAAGTGTACAAAAAAGATGAACCTTACTCGACCACACATAAAAGAGGGAAACTTTTATGAAGCAGTTGCACTGCGGCATCCTATTATAGAAGCCAATGACGAGAGGGGTATCTATGTACCTAATGATCTATTTTTAGGGGAAAACAACCACACTGCACACAACCATATTACCTTGAATGCTAGTGAGGGTGAAGATGTACGAGGGGTACTACTTTACGGCATCAACTCTTCAGGGAAATCCTCGCTTATGAAGAGTGTCGGTCTCTCTGTAGTGTTAGCTCAATCTGGATTTTTTGTGCCTGCTGTAGAACTTCACTTAGGACTTTACGACAAACTCTTTACCCGTATCGTTTCACAAGACAACCTTTATAAAGGTCTATCTACTTTTGCAGTAGAGATGATGGAACTTAAAAATATATTTAACCGAGCCAATGAATGCTCTTTAGTCTTAGGAGATGAGATAAGTCAAGGTACAGAGACAGAGTCTGCCCTTGCCATCGTTTCAAGTGCCATCTTAAAACTTATCTCTTTAAAGTCAACCTTTATCTTTGCTACACACTTACATCAGTTAGGAAATATCCCTCAGTTACAAAATGTGAAACATCTTATCTTTTTACATTTAGGCATTCAGTATGATGAGACAAGCGACAGACTCATCTATAACAGAGTACTTCAACTAGGAAAAGGCGACAGTCTGTATGGTTTAGAGTTTGCCAAGTCCCTACACATGGACAAAGAGTTCTTACAAATGGCTCAAACTATTAGAGAAAACCTCAATGAAACACAAAGTGACATCAAAAAACTCAGCCAACAAAAAAGTAGTAAATATCATAAAAATCTTTTCATTGCAAAATGTGCATTATGTGATAAAAATGTTGAAGATGTTCACCATATTAGTGAACAAAAAAAGGCAAACAATACAGGACACATAAACCACTTTCACAAAAACCACAAATACAATCTCATCCCTCTATGTAAAAAACACCACACCATGGTACACGAAGGAGAGATTATCATCTCAGGTTTTATGATGACAGATGAGGGATTAAAATTGCATTGGGATGTAAGAGAACTTTAACAAAAAACACTCAAGTAGTATTTATTTTTTTACTTTTAGAATTGATTCTACAAATCTTACAATAGGTATAAACTCTTCTTTAGTTAAATCCCATAACCCCGTATCTCCATTACTATCTATGAAAGAAAATTGAGCCTGATTTCTATTTCTAGGGTTTTGTGAGAATTTTATGTATGCCTCTACTTCATGTTTATCTATTGCTCTCTTTTCAATATCTGTTATCTTATCTTCTAAACATTTTTTATACGCTTGAAAACATTGAAGTTGTGGGATAGACTCTTTATCTAATGATGAGAGAAGTAAGGTTTCTAAGTTACCTATGTCACTATTATTTGGTGTTAAAAACATAGTAAATTTATCGCTATTAATTTTAGAATTTTTAATAGCTTTTTCTACAAGTTCTTTGGAATTTTTAAAATCACTATCGGCATCAGATATAATTGCTGTTTTGTCAATACTCTCTTCTATAGGGTTAAGTAGTTCTTCTAAAGCAAAGGGTAAATTATCTTGTCCTTTTAGATTAATAATTTGAAGATTAACATTTTTCTTATTGCTAAAAGTTATAACCTTAGATTTAGTCCCTTTTTTAGGTGCTTCAAAATCATAAAAATCAAATGTATTATCTATTTGAGAATAAATATATCGAACCAAATTAACATCTGTAATACCCTCTACTAACAAAACCGTCATTATCTTATATCCATTCCAGAATCAACAGTTGCTGTAAATGAACTATAGTTTCGTACTACAGAATAGATAGTATTATCTTTATCTTTTTGTAATTTAACAGAAGATATTTTATCAAACTTCATAGCTTCACTAGCCTCATTTAAAGCTTCTATTGACTCTAAATTATGAGTAGTTACAAAAAGTTGAATATTCTCTTTTTCTATTATCTCTAAGATAGCTTTCCAAATATCATATAGTTTTGTATAGTGGATTCCATTCTCTATCTCATCTATAAATACTATACCATCTGAACTACTTAACAAAGTACAAAGTATCTCTATATAACGATTAGTACCCTCTCCTAGTTCTGAAGAGACAAGAGAGCGTTCAGGGTTATTGAGGTTAAGACGTAAGAGCATCTCGTCATCTAAAAGTTGTAGTTCTATCCACTCTATGTCACCGTCTAAAAGTTTTAGATATCTTAAAAATTTATATTGAATACCTTGAGATTGAATATTTGAATATAACTCTACAAGTCTTTTATTGGTTGGTTTAGAGGAGTCAATATAGTTATAACTATTTATATTATCAGTAGAGATATTATCTATAGGAAAAATTTGTAAGTTAGTATTAGCATAACCAACTATATAGTCATTATAATCTTGGTTAAATCTTTTTATTTCTTCTTTTTCTTCTTTACTAAACTTATATCTGGCTTTGTATTTTATATTTAATTTTAATTTATTAGTATATATTATAAAATCAATATTTTCTAAATAATTTTTTATTCTATTTTTTTGAATATCTCTTGTTTTCGCAATAAATAAAAATGGATTTAATGAAAAAGGTTCAAAAATATAATACGAATCAGAGGATAATATATTGTCATAAATAAAAAGAGCTTCCAATAAAGCTGTCTTCCCAATATTATTTTCACCACTAATAATATTTACTTGACTTAGATTCTCTAGTTTTAGATTATTAAAACCCTTGTATTTAACTATTTCAATATCTTTTATCATTGCCATTTCCAACTTTTATTTTATGGTTAAGATTATAGCATAAAGCTTTTGATAATTTAAATGAAAATGATGTTACTAATTTTTTGAAGGGAGGGGGTGTTTTGTGGGCGGAAGCCCACATTGTAGATATTATTTTTTAAGTGGTGTTACGTACATGTTAATGTAACGACCTTCTTGACTAGCTCTACTCTCTAGGTTACCTACATCTTCTAGCATTGGCCATATACGGTTAAGTACATCTACTCCCCATTCAGGGTTTGCCATTTCACGTCCTCTAAGGAAGACACGAAGTTTTACATGCTTTCCTTGCTCTAAGAACTCTCTAGCGTGTTTGACTTTATAGTTAATGTCATTTTCTGCTATCTTACAAGAGAACTTTACCTCTTTTACTTCTATCTTCTTTTGGTTCTTTCTTGCTTCTTTTTTCTTTTTCTCAAGCTCATACTTGTATTTACCGTAGTCCATGATCTTTGCAACAGGAGGCTTTGCATCTGGTGACATAAGCACAAGATCCAAACCTTTTTCATTTGCTATACTCATCGCTTCACTACGAGATATAATACCAAATTGTTCCCCATCATCGCCAAGAACTCTAAGTTCATTAATTCTAATAGCATCATTCATGATGGTATCATCTGGCTTCTTTCTTCCTCTGTTGTTTCTGTCGTTGTGTCTACTCAAATTTTTCCTTCTTGAAGTTGTTGTGTTAATTCTACCATAAATTCGTCTTGAGTAAGATTATACTGTTCTCTAGTTCTTCTATTTCTTATCGCAACAGAATTTCCTTGAACCTCTTCATCTCCAACAATCACTACATACGGTACTCTCTGCTTCTCTGCAGTTCTTATACGTTTGTTCAAAGAATCATTTTTATCATAAACCTCTGAGTCTATCCCCTCTAGCATCAATGTTTTCTTAAGTGCTTTAGCATATGCTACATGACTTTCTGAGATAGGAACAAAGATAACTTGCGTCGGTGCTAAGAAGAATGGAAACTCTCCTGCATAATGCTCAACCAAAATAGCAATAAATCTTTCAAATGATCCTAAAATAGCACGGTGTATCATAACAGGCTGTTTACGTGTATTGTCTTCAGCTACATACTCAACACCAAATCTCTCTGGTAAGTTAAAATCTACTTGTATTGTACCACATTGCCATTTACGCCCAAGTGCATCAGTGATTTTTACATCTATCTTAGGACCATAAAATGCTCCCCCACCTTCATCTATGGTAAAAGGTAACTTGTTTTCAGTCAAGGCATCTTTAAGACCTTGTGTGGCTAACTCCCAAACTGCATCTTCACCGATGGCTTTTTCTGGTTTAGTTGCTACTTCCATAGTGTACTCAAAACCAAATAGTTTCATCACAGAATCAACAAACTCAACTACATCTATAACTTCAGTAGCTATCTGGTCTGGAGCACAGAAGATATGTGCATCATCTTGTGTAAACTCTCTTACACGAAGTAAGCCATGAAGCACCCCTGACTTTTCATGTCTATGGACTACACCATATTCATAAAACTTTACAGGCAAGTCACGGTAACTCTTTTGTGTCTGTTTAAAGATTTGAATATGCCCAATACAGTTCATGGGCTTAATCCCATACTCTTGTTCATCTATAGTTGTAAGGTACATATTTTCACCATAACACGCATAGTGACCTGATGTTCTCCACATATCTGCTTTAAGAATCTCTGGACCACGTACAGGTTCATACCCTCTTACACGGTGTGCTTTATGAAGAATATCTTCAAGTTTTGCTCTCAACTTTGCACCTTGTGGCATCCAGAAAGGAAGTCCTGCTCCTGACTCTTCATCAAACATAAAGAGGTTCATCTCTGCACCTATTTTACGGTGATCACGTTTCTTTGCCTCTTCAAGCATAGTCATGTGTGCTTTAAGAGACTCTTTATCTGCAAAAGCTATACCATAAATACGTGTAAGCATCTCTGCTTTTTCATCTCCACCGAGGTAAGCCCCAGCAACGCGAGTAAGCTTAAAGTTATGAAGAAAACGAAGTGCTGGAACATGAGGCCCACGACAAAGGTCTTCAAAATCCCCTTGCTTGTAGATAGAGAGTGTATCATCAGTAATACGCTCCATCACTTTTAGTTTCAAATCATCATTAGCAAACTTCACTAAAGCTTCTTCTTTACTTATCTCATACTTCTCTATTTTATACTTTTTCTTGATGAGTTCTTTCATCTTTTTTTCGATGCCTTTAAGGTCATTCTCACCTATCTGCTCATCTATTCTAAAGTCATAGTAAAACCCTTCATCAACAACAGGTCCTACAAAGAACTGTGAATTAGGGTAAAGCTCTGTAATAGCTTGTGCCATAAGGTGTGCTGTAGAGTGACGAACTATCTCTAATGCTTGCTCACTATTGTCATACTCTATGGGAGTAGCTGTGCAGTTTTCACCTGCAGTTTGTGTATCTAATATATTGCCTTGGTCATCTATGTAACCGATAAGATTTTCGCTCAAATTATACCTTTGTGTATCGTAGCCAACTGTGCCACGCGTTAAAAATGCAGTTATTATAGCTAAAATTAACTTTTAATATTACTGTATAGCATATGATATGTATTTGGTTTTTTCTTTGCTATATACATTGCTTCATCTGCAAACCTTACTAAAGTAGCTTCCACCCCACCATTTTGGAGAGTACTCCCTTTAATGTCATCGGGGTAAAGACTTATTCCCATACTTAACTCTATAAACACGGTTACATCATGTATAGCATGGTCTCCTATGGCTGTCTGCTCTAGTTTTTCTATAAACTTGTCTAAAAATATCTTTTTTCTTCTAGTAATAATAACAAACTCATCACCCCCTAGCCGTACTAAAAAATCCTTTTTACCCATGATACTAAGTAGTCTTTTTGAAACTTCTTGTAAAACACTATCTCCCACATCATGTCCATAAGTATCGTTAATAGCTTTAAACTTATTGAGGTCAATAAACAACAAGGCAAAAAACTCTTTACTTTTTATAATTTTATTTATCTCCTCTTTATACCTTTTTCTGTTAGGTAAACCTGTCAATATGTCATGGTTTGCATCATGTTTTGTAGTGCTAAGTATCTCACTTAATTCATCATTTTTCTCATGTACTTTACCTATAAATTTCAAGTAAAACAGAGGTATGAGAAAAGTAGTCATCGCAAAAGTAGCGATAATTTCATTCTCTTCTCTCCAGTAAGGAGAGTAAAGCAGTAACAACACCCATGAGACACTAGCTAAAGCAATACTCGCATAAAAGTATGCGATACCAAAACTCAAACCATTTTGCATCACAATGACAATATACAGGGGAAGAAGAAACAATCCATTTTGTTCAAAAATAGAGATAAAAAAAGTAAGTACAGACAAATCAAGTAAAATTAACATCACTTTTCTACTAATAATAAGCGTATGCGGTTTTCGCAAAATAAAAAGATAATGAAACATAGAGATAAGAAGCATGCCTACTAAAACCACTTTAACAAAAAACATTTTTTCTGCCATTTGTATATCGACTTGTTCAAAAAGGATAATACTAAAAAAAGTAAGAATAAACAAAATAGTTAATCTCACCCCACCATACTGCCTCTCTTCTTGATAATAAAAATTTGATTGCATATAAAACTCCATATAAATATTGAATAATTGTATGAGAGCATTGTAACTTTGGGAAACTAAAAAAGTGATAAAATGAAGAAGTTTAGGAGTGGTGCTCGATACAAGATTTGAACTTGTGACCACCTCCATGTCATGGAGGCACTCTACCGCTGAGTTAATCGAGCAAAGGGTTAAGAGGAGAAATTATAGCAAAAAAAGCTTAATAGCCTTAGGTATCTCCTCTTAAAGCTTAGTCTATAAATGTCTCTGCTACAAAAGTTTTGGTGACTTTTCCACCAAAACGGTAAATGCCCTCTTCGTAACTCACATAGAGTTCATCGTCACTTTTAGGGTGTACTTTTACCTGTTTTTCTACTTTCTCTTCTTGAAAAGCACGAATAAAACAAGCTACCATACCTGTACCACACGCTAATGTTTCATCTTCTACACCACGTTCATAGGTTCTTACATACATGGTGTCACCCTCAACTTTAGCGATGTTTACGTTACAGTTGTACTTCTCTCTTAAACGTCGTGCTTCTTTTAAGTCAAAGGTATCTATGTTGTCACGTAGTGCTACTAAGTGTGGGACTCCTGAGTCTATGATCCACCATGACTCATCATTCTCTTGAATATCTGTTCTTTGAATGTCAGGTTCTACCATGTCACTAACTACGTAGAGTCCATTTATGGTTGCTTTTATCACCCCTGCACCTGTTAAAAACTCCGATACACCCTCAGTAGAGATGCCCTTTTCTTGTGCAAAATGTGCCACACAACGAGAGGCGTTACCACACATCGCTGCGTAACTACCATCGGAGTTGTAAAACTCCCACTCAAAGTCATACGTTTCATGTGGTAGTAGTACTACTAAACCATCTGCTCCAACACCATTTTGTCTATGGCAAAGTTTTTTTGCAAGTTCTGTTCTGTCTGCTTTTTTCTTGGCTACAAACATGACAAAGTCATTGCCATTTCCTGAGTATTTAGTTACGGTCATTAAACTCTCCTACTATTTGTTCTTTTATTTTTTCACATACATGTTTAAGTTGACTAAGGGTACCTCTGTTGTCTATGAGGTAGTGAGCCATCTCTCTTTTTTTCTCTATGGAGATTTGTGAATATATACGCTTTTGTGCTTCTTCTTTTGTAGAACTATCTCTTAACATCAGTCGTTTTAACTGCTCTTGAAGTGTAGTGTAGACCACTAAAACACGCTCTATATGGTAACGCTTTCCACTCTCAAAAAAGAGTGGTATATCTACCAAATAGGGTTTTTGAAGTTTATCTTGCTCTTCTGCTTGTCTACAAATCTCTTCGTAAATAAGAGGATGAAGTAGTGCCTCTAGTGCTTTACGTTTTTCACTCTGAGAAAAGACGATAGCCCCTAAAGCTTTTCTGTCTACACACTCTTCTTTTACCACGGCATCACCAAACATTTTCGCTATAGCTTTATGTTCTTGGTTGAGTATGGTATGGGCTATTTGGTCTGCGTCTATTACTACAAAACCCTCTTTTCTAAAAAACTTCGCTACAGAACTTTTTCCTGTTGCGATGCTTCCTGTTAAGACGACTGCATACTCAAATGCCATAGATGTTACACTCTTACCATTTACGAGAAGAGGCGATTTGCATCTTGTCATAATCATACACATCATCTCTGTACTGAAGTACCCCATCGTAGTCTACCCATGCTGTCAGATACACTACATCTATAGGTACTTTTGCATCTAAAGCAAGGTACTTTCTTTTCTTCCCTCTAAGCGTCTTTTTTGATTTCGCATAATTTACATTTGTGTTAAAGGTAGAAAACGTTTTAAGAAGCTCTCTAGGTTTATGCAGACGGATACAGCCATGACTAAATGCTCTTACATTTCTGTTAAAAAGATTTTTATTAGGTGTGTCATGCATGTAAACAGAAAACTCGTTAGGAAACAGAAACTTCACTTTTCCTAGAGCATTTCTTCTTCCTGGAACTTGTGCAAAACGAAAAGGCATACTTTTGCTGTAACGGTATTGACTCCAGTTTACAGAGCTACCACTTATTTTCTTTGCATTTTTACCCCAACCACTTCGTATCTCTATCCCTCTATTTGCCATGGCATTAGGGTTTCTCATGAGTTTAGGAATCATCTCTTTTTGAATAATACTTCTAGGAATATTCCAATAAGGATTAAGAACAATCGTTTGCACTAAGTTTGAGAAAATAGGTGTAGGGTTTCTCTTCTTACCTACAATAACTCTCATGGTTTGTCTGAGCTTATTGTCCTCTTCAAAGTAGAGTCTAAATGCTGGAATATTGATAATCACGTGACGTTTTGTATTACGTTCATTGAGCCACTTAATACGATCCAAGTTAACTTTAATCGTAGCGATATACTCATCTACACTCCTGTTTAGTGCTTTAAGGGTTTTTTTACCTATGGTACCTTTTGCGATGAGTCCGTTTCTGTTTTGAAATTTTATAACAGCTTGTTTTAAACAGTTGTCATACAGTTCACTACTACTGTTTTGCTCTTCACAGTCAATATAGTCGCCAGATAGACGCAATCTCTCACGTAACTGAGGAACTGCACTATGTCTGTTACCTACTTTTAGTGTTCTTTTAAGCACTACACGTGACCATCCACCATTTTTCTTAATTGCAATGTATTTATTAAGCTCTTTTTTCAATGCTCTGTATCGGTACTTCGTAGGCTCTGCTTTTGCTATTGCCTGCTTCAAACTTCCACTAAGTGTTGCATCTTCTATCAACGCCAAAGGACCAACTTTAGGCTTATGAGTAATCCATCCCGCGGTAATAGCACTTACTCTAAGGTTTGAGAGTCTTGCTTGAAAAGAACCCCAGTTGATACTCCCATAAAGTGTATAGTTTGCATATTCATGATAAAGTTGGCTTAGTTTAAACTCTAGTTCAACAGCATCGGTACTGTTCATGCCTACATTGTAAAGCAGTTGTAGCTCATACTCTAAGGCTAAATTTTTTTTGTAAAGTGTTGTATTTTTATCTAAACTCTCATCTTCTTTAATGGTAGAAAACAGCTCTTGACCTAAAGTAGATACTTTATCTTTTCCTACCCAAATAGGTACAAAAAAAGTTTGCGTATAAAGTTTACGTAAGAAACTACTTTTAGGTTGTACTTGCAACCGCTCCATCATGACATCTGACATCGACTCATGAAATGCTATATTTTCTGTATTTGCATTTAGCAATAACAGAGAAAAAATACCCATTCCCATCAGTAACCGTATTACACTTTTTTTAACATTAATCATCTCATCTCGCCCATAAAAAATTTTAACATTAGTATATCTAAATAGGATAAAAGAACTATTCTTTATACTCTTATGCTAAAATATTCTTATGCATTTTACATTTGGCTCATCCTATTTCTTAGTACTATTACTTTTTTTACCCTGTTTTTTATGGTGTAAACAGTATAACAGGGTTTACTATTTTCCTAAACTCGCATGGGTATCTAGGCAAACTCCTCTACTTAGTTGGGAACCTTGGCTTAAAATATTTCTCTTCTCTCTTATGGTATTTGCTCTTGCTAAACCTTTTGTTTATAATACCAAAAGTACGCAACATAGAAAAGGTAGAGACCTCATCTTAGCGATAGATGCGAGTGGTTCTATGGCACAAAGTGGGTTCAATGAAAAAGAGAGATTTCAAAATAAATTTGAGACAACCATAGCCTTGAGTAAAGCATTTACAAAAAAGCGTTTTGACGACAACATGGGAGTAGTTATCTTTGGAACATTTGCATACACAGCTTCTCCTTTAACCTATGACTTAGAAGCGTTAAGCTATTTACTTGAGATGACAACCGTAGGTTTAGCAGGTGAGAGTACTGCCATAGGAGATGCACTCATGCAGTCTATACGTACCCTCTCTTTTGGCGAAGCAAAAAACAGAGCGATTATTTTACTAACAGATGGATTTCACAATGCAGGAAGAACCTCTCCTTCTCTAGCTGTTAAGAAGGCTAAAAGTTTAGGTATTAAGATTTACACTATAGGCATAGGTAAAAAGTCTGACTATGATGTTGCCCTTTTAGAGACTATCTCTAAAGAGTCTGCTGCAAAAAGTTACCATGCAAGTAGTGCTAGTGAATTACGTAAAATTTATGAAGAGATAGACCAGCTTGAACCTAGCCCTATACGCAGTGAGAACTACCTCAACCAAAGACTTCTTAGCTTCTTTCCTCTCTACGTAGTTCTCTTACTTCTACTACTTTGGATACTCTACCCAAAACGAACCTCCATTTTAGGGGCTAAATCATGAGTATTCTCTACCCTACTTTTTTATGGCTGCTAGTGCCACTTACGATTCTGTTTTATTATAGAGAGAAGAAAGCTATGGAGACTGTGCATTTAGTTATCGTTATACTTCTTGTTTTAGCACTCAGCCGTCCTGTATTTAAGCAAGGAGAAGAGGTGCAACCTATAGAGGGTAAAACGTTTATCGTTGCTATAGATGCCTCGTACTCTATGAGATCTAAAGATATAAAACCTGACCGTTACACTTTTGCTAAAGAGACCATAAATGCACTTTTAACACTTAACCCTAGTGATAACATTATGCTCATTGCATTTACAACTAACCCTCTACTACTCTCTCCACCAACTACTGACCATCAGCTTATAGCTTTGGCATTGAAGAGTTTTAAGCTTGAGTATATTTTGACTAAAGGTACCTCCTTAGAGAGACTTTTTAAAAAAGTTGGTTCTATGAAGAGTTCACAAAAAGGTTCACAAAAAAACCTCATCTTACTCACAGATGGGGGAGAAGAGAAAGATGTAGAGGCATTAAGTAAAGTAGTTAATGACGCTTCTATCTCGTTAACTGTTTTCGCACTAGGGAGCAGACAAGGAACAACCATAGAAAAAAGTGATGGGTCACTGCTAAAAGACCCGTCACAAAATCTTGTTGTCTCCAGAGTCAACCCCATGTTAGAAGAACTAAGCTCACAAACCAAAGGCACGTACTTCACTGCATCTTCTACACCTACTGCTACAGCACAAGCCATTTACACTGCATTACAAGAACAAGACAAGATACGTAAACTAAGTGTCAAAAAGCAACAACACTACACCGAACTTTACCAACTCCCCTTACTCTTGGCTGTGTTACTTTTTATGATGCTTCACACACGTGGGGTTAAGTATCTTCTTCTTATTTTTACACTCTTAGGCATAGACACGCAAGCTTCTATGCTAGATACTTACTACCTAAATGAAGCCTATAAAAGTTACCATCTCAATGACTACAACAGAAGTAGTCAATACCTTACACAAATAACAACGCCCTCTTTACAAAGTTACTTTGCCTTGGGCAATACTTACTACAAACAAGGTGACTATAAAAAAGCGTTAAGTAGTTACCTAAGTATTCGTTCAACCTCACCTTCAGTTAAACAGAAACTTTACTACAACATAGCCAATACCTATGTGAAACAAGAGGCATACGAAAAAGCAAAAGTGTACTATGTGAAAGCTTTACAACTAGGAGATGATAACAACAGCAGAGCAAACCTACACCTTGTAATGTTTTTACTTAATAAAAAAAAGGCTTCTCTTGGCATAGCTCACCCTAAGTCACAAAGTAGTGACAGTAGTAAAAGCCCTAAAAAAGAGAGTGAAAACAAAAAAGAAGAGAACAGAAGTGAAGATGAACCAAGCTCTAGCCAAGGAGAGGGTGGAGAAAAACAATACAACAAAAAACAAGAGAAAAATAAACTTATACAAGATACACAACAAGAGGAGAGACACCCCCTAAGTTCTAAAGTATATGAGCTTATAAACAGAGGTTATATCCATGAAACAAAACCTTGGTAGTGTAAAAAACAACTTTAATATTACTCAAATTTATACTTTATGATAAGAACTTTTTAGATAAAAATTTGTTATAATTAGACTAAAGGAGAAAAAATGATTATAACAAAAATTTTATCGGTTACTATTGTAGCTTCATCAATACTACTTGGGGCTAATAGCCTTGTAGAACAAGCCAAACATAATGGGTTAGTAGCAATACCTACTGACACTACAGAACTTCTCAAATTAACGGATCCTAAAGGAACTATAACACCAGAAAGAGTTGCATTAGGAAAACAGCTTTTTTTTGATACAAGACTTTCACTTGATGGAAAGATAAGTTGCCATACTTGTCACTTGCTTGATGCAGGTGGAGTAGATGGCATACCAACGTCTATAGGACATAGAGGAACACAAAATCCACACCATATTAATGCACCTACTGTATATAATGCAGTCTTTTTTGAGAGACAATTTTGGGACGGAAGAAGTCCTGACCTAGAAGCCCAAGCACAAGGACCTATGCAAGATAAAGCGGAGATGGCTATTACCAAAGAAGAGGCATCAAAAAGAATCAATGCTATACCTGCTTATGTAAGCTCTTTCAAAAAAGCCTATAGTGATGATGTAAAGGTTACATTTGAAACGATTGCTAACACCATAGGTATCTATGAGCGTACTCTAGTTACACCTTCAAGATATGATGATTTCCTTAATGGTCAAGAGGATGCACTTACGAAAGAAGAGAAAGAGGGATTAAAACTATTTATGGAGACAGGATGTACTGCATGTCACGTAGGCATTGCCCTTGGAGGGAAGATGCAACCCTTTGACCTTAGTTCAGACTTTAAATACAATGATGTAGGAGATTTTAAAGGTGATAAAGATGGTCTTATAAAAGCACCTACACTTAGAAACATCTCCTTAACCGCACCATATTTTCATAATGGAACAGTAAATGACTTAGCTACAGCAGTAAAAACTATGGGAGAGGTACAGTTATTAGTAGATATATCAGATGTAGATGCAGATAAGATTGTAACATTCTTAAAAACACTTGACGGTAGAAAACCAGATACAAAAGCACCAGTACTTCCATAAGTATTGATGTACAAAATAAAAACTATTTTAAATAATTAGGGATAAAAATGAAATCTTATTTGATAAATGCAAACAGATTAAAACAGATAACCGTTGTATGCTCATTGGTACTATTTTCACAGGTAGTACACGCAAAAAGTAAACAGTATGAGGTAGTAGAACTTTGTTCTATGTCTCAAAATGTATTAAAAGACAAATTGCTTATAAGTATGGATATTACCTATAGTAATCCTGAGAAAAACTTAATAGCCGTAAAGAAAAAGATTGATACGAAGTTATTACAACTCAAAAAAGAGAAGTTATCTAAAAAACTTCATAAGAAAATTATTGCTCTAAAATCATCTTGGGCTACTATAAAGAAAAAAACAGAGAAGAAGGTTACACAAGAGAAAGCACTTAATCTTTATACAAGATTTAACTCCTTTGATACACAATGTCAATCTCTAGCTAAAGGTGTGACAAGTAGCAAATCTAAAAAGAAGTTACTCTTTACGAAGCTTAACTTGAACGTACAGTCTATGACTACTCTTTATGTGGTTAAATCATGGGATTTAATGGATACAAATCTTTACAGTAAAAAAATAGCTAAGATGATTTCATCCTATCAAGATATACGTACAAGTTTAGATGCTGTAGCTAAAAAGAGTGATTTGGAGAAATTAGATAAAGAGTTTACTGCTCTTAAATTCATGGTTTCAAGCAGTTCTGGAAGATATATGCCTGTTTTAGCAAACAAAAAGGCATCAGCAATCAATGATATAATTACACAGATATTGGAAGGGAAATAACCATGAAACACCTCACACTAAAACCACTGTACCTACTTATTGTGGTTACACTATTTGGACTACACACTGCACAAGCTGCAAACACATCTCATATTATTCTTCAAAATGCAGAAAACATAAAAATTATATCTCAAAGTTTAGCAAAGAACTATTTTTATATTAATCAAGGTATCCAGATATCTTCTGCAAAAAGAGGTCTTAAAAAAGATATATTTGAACTTGATAGAAGTATAAAAATAATTGGAGACAATGCGAAAGACCAACAAACTAAAGATTTAATACAATTTACGATATTTAGTACAGAAGAGTTAAAAGATATTTTAAAAGAGTCATATACTCCAGAAAATGGAGGGTTGATACTAGATTATACTGAAGCACTTTTAGAGAGTTCAGATACTATTGCTAAATATCAAACACCTAAAAATCCAAGTAAAGATGTAGAGATGTTACTTATGGTTGTAGATATGAAATACCTATTAGCAAGAGCAGCTAAATACTACATTGCATTTAGTGCAGGATTTACAGATGCAGTTAATGTGGCACAAGCAAACATTGCAGTAGATAAGTTTGGTAAAAAGTTAGCAAAAGTTGAAAAGTACACTTATCCTCCAGCTATCTCTAAAAAAGTTATTAGAAAACTTGCAAGATACTGGCCATCAAGTAAAAGTTTCTATAGAGGTATCAAAAAAAGTGAACTTCCAACCATTATATTTATTTCTACTAAACATATGGAAAGATCAATTACTAAACTTATAAAATATCATCAAAAACTAGTAAACAAGTAGCAAGGGGAGAGCCATAATGAAAAGCAACAATACTAAAATAACTCAACTTGTGGTTCTCTTACCACTTGTTATACTTTTTGTAACAGGTTCATACTTTTTTTATACAACATGGATGAAATACTCTAGCTCGTCAGAGCTAGAACAACATTTAAGTAAAGTCGAACTTCTACAGTCACTTGAGCAATCCATATATGAAGAGAATATCTGTACTGCCCAAATGAGTGGAGATAGAGAGAACTTAAAAGAGGTTTGTCAAACATTTAGAAATCAAACAAATACCATTGTTAGTAAACTTATGAAACAGTCAAACCATCTCCTACTCTCAAAAAAGATAAACAAGATACTTTTTTCTAAGGAGGAGACAGATACCTTAAAATTTTCACTACTTGAAAAAGGTAAATTAGAGAAAATCCTACAAGATATTAGATACAATATTGATACCTCTCAAAAATTAAATCTTAAAATGCTGATTGAAGGTGATTACCATAAAAATATTCTTAACCCTATAGAACAGTATTGGAAAGACTTTGACAGCTACAGTACTACTGAGAATAAATATTACTTTAACTTTCTAAATCAAATCAATAAGCTCTATGCATACTCAACAACAGAGACAACATTTGGAGCATATTTTTTATCTAATAAGAAAATATTTACATCAAAAGATCTTGCACAATGGGATCGATATATCACGTTATCTGTATTTCCAGATATTGAAGCATATAGTAATATAGATGATATAAAACCTCGCCTAATTCATCTATTTTCAGAAGAGACAAGAGAAGAGATTGTAAATAAAATAGATGATATGCGTATCGATATACTAGTCAGTCATACAACAGGAGAGTATGAAAGTAATATAGAAGATTGGGTATCGTATAACAAAGAGAAACAGAATCTTTTTAGAGAGGCAAAATCTATTGTATTAAACCACCTTTCAAATAAAGTACAGAAAATAATATCAAGTGAAGAGATGATACTTTTTGGTAGTGCTATGATTTCACTTTTTGGTCTAATCTTATTTATATACACTATCATAAGTTCACTACGTAAGGCGAAAGCCGATGAAAAAGCACTAAATGAAATGATGGAAGAGATAGAGATTCTCACAAAAGAGAGTAAGAAAGAGGTTTTAGATAGCGATAATCTTTTAAAAGACTTTTCAGATAAAAAACAAGTATATGATTATATTCGGTCTATTCTAAGACTTTTACATCAAAAAGAGCTTCAAGCAGAAGATGCTAACAATGCAAAAGATCTTTTTCTTGCTAATATGTCACATGAGATTCGTACCCCACTCAATGGTATTGTAGGGTTTACCCAACTGCTAAAGGACTCTCCTCTTACAGCAGATCAAGAAGAGTTCATCAATATCATAGAAAATAGTTCAGATAATCTTCTCTCTATAGTAAATGATATACTTGATATATCAAAAATAAATGCAAATAAAATGGAACTAGAACACATACCTTTTGACCTACATGAGAAAGTAGAATCAGCAGTAGAAACTTTTGTAGCAAAAGCAGATGAAAAAGGTGTAGAACTCGGTATTATGATAGAACCTACACTATCAAGAAATTTTATTGGTGATCCCACTAAGTTATCACAAGTTTTAATTAACCTTGTAAGTAATGCTCTTAAATTTACTCCAGATAAAGGGTTTATAAATTTAAAGGTAGAAGAAGTAGAGAGTGATTCGAACACCATAAGTATAAGATTTTCAGTGAATGATTCAGGTATTGGCATAAGTAAAGAACAAAAAAACAATATCTTTCGTTCCTTTACGCAAGCCGATTCAAGTACAAACCGTAAATATGGAGGAACTGGTCTAGGACTTACTATTTCTCAAAATATTGTTAATTATATGGGTGGGACACTAGATGTAGAAAGTAAAGTAGGTGAAGGTTCAGAGTTTTTCTTTACAATTGCAATAGAGAGAGATTTTAACCATGCAGAACCTGTGTATCAAAACCATAAAAACATCTCAACAGCTCTTGCCATTCCAACACTTAATATGAAGGAGAGAGAGTTAAACCTCTATCTAAAAACATATATTGAACATTTGGGTTCTACCTTTAAATTTTATAGCTTTGAAGAGCTTCTCTCATCTGAACATCCTGTAAGCATGCCAGATATTTTATTTGTAGATCATCAACATATAAAAGATGAAACCCTTATGAATGAGTTCTTAAAATTAGATACTCATTTAGTTTTAAAAACTACAGGTAAGCTCAAGCAACTACTTAATAATAAAAAGCAAAAACTTCTTACCATGATACATAAACCCATGACACTATCTAAAACAGATAGAATTATGGAAAATTATACTTCAGATAATATTAGTACATCAAAAAGCAATAACAGTCAACTAAGTCATGTAAAGTTTGAAAACATTCATGCTTTAGTTGCTGAAGATAATGTTATTAATCAAAAACTACTTTTAATGACTCTTAAAAACTTTGGATTAAAAGTAACACTTACTTCTAATGGAAAAGAAGCATTTGAGAAGAGACAAGAGGGAGGATTTGATATTATCTTTATGGATATTCAAATGCCTATCATGAGTGGTATAGAATCAACAAAAGCTATATTATCGTATGAAAAGAAAAATAATATTAAGCATATTCCTATCGTAGCTTTAACTGCCAATGCACTTAAAGGAGACAGAGAGAAATATATGGAAGCAGGTATGGACAATTATGCTTCAAAACCTATCAACCTCCTAGAGTTAAGAAATATTATTGCAAGATACTTCCCACATGAAGAAGAGGTAAAGCCACAAGAGCCAGTAGAACAAGCTGTGGAAGAGGAAACCGTAACCATTCTTCTTTATAACCATATGAAACTTCAATCCAACATCTATCGTTCTATATTTCAAACTTTTGGTTTTAACGTTGATATTGTTCGAGACAGTAAAAGTTTTATGGATGCCTTAAAAACCAGTAGTTATACCTATGCTATGTATGATGAGTTAATCTGTACTACGATTGAACATACCATTGTAGATAGTGTAAAAGATTCTGGGGCGATACCTATCATGTTTGTTTCAGAAGAGAAAGATAAAACATATAAGATAAAAACATTAAAAGTAAACGCTACAAGAGAGATAATAAGAGAGATATTTAAGAAAAAAGAGGCATAGATTTTACTCTTAGCTCTATCTTGATATAATATCTCTCTTCATAGAAAAGGTAGAGAGAAGAGGAAAATATGTTAAAACTTTATACTTTAAATTATATCTATATTTTACTTCTCACAGGACTCATGGGAGTAACGCCACTTTACTCTCAAGACTTTAACCATAAATTTAAACTAAGTAATGCTACACCGTATGTAAAAGAAGCGGTCATTTTGACACTTGACTTAAACCAAACAAACCATAATATGGTACTGTTCTTTCACTTTACACTTAAAAAAAGTCCTCACTACACCTTTCATCGTCTTAGTGCAAAAGAGAGTGGAGAGAACATTGCAGCAAAGGTGCATTATGAGTATCTTATCTATCCTCTTCATTCGGGAGAGATACAACTTCACTTTGAACTCATAGAAAAGAGTACTACAGAGGAGAACCTTGCCTACAGTTTCTCAGGAGACAGAGACAATGTCAAAGGGTTAACTACTGTTAACACTAGCATTGCGTTAATGCCATTGACACTTCACGTAAAACCGCTTCCTAAAGGTACCATGCTAGTAGGTGACTTTAACCTCACACATACCTTTACAAAACATCATGCCACTGCCTATGAGCCTCTACCTTTTCAAGTGACACTTCAAGGTAGAGGCTATCTTCCACTCTTAGAAGAACTCTACACTAACAAGGATAAGTTCACACTCTTTAAAGAGCGTCCCATTATCAAAGCCGTTAACAGTTTACAAGGGACAATAAGTACCGTAACTTACCCCATGGCATTCTCTCATACAGAGAGTTTTACCCTTCCACCTCTAAACATCAATGCCTTTAACCCTAAAACCAAACAGAGTTATACGCTTAAAGTAAAAAAACAGCATTTTACTGTTGAGCCTGTTGAAGTCAAAAGTTTAGTTGACAAAATAGACTACCCTACTCCTCTAAAAAGTGACTGGTCTTGGCTTAGTTCATTTTTAAGTTACCTTATGGTGTTTATCGCTGGGTATTTTAGTGCTATAAGTCTAAAGTGGAGAGTGAAGAGAGTAGCTACCACACAACACCCACTCAAAGAGAAGATAAAAGCATGTCAAGAGAAGAAACAACTTTTGCAACTTCTCATGGCAACAGACAGTAAAGCCTATAGCCAAAGCATAGAGAAGCTAGAGAATAGTCTATATGGAAACAGTAAAATAACAGTGCACACAGTAAAAGCAGAACTACTAAAGGGACTAGAATGAATACAAAAATTACACAACTCAAACAAGAGCTAAGTAAAGCAGTCATAGGGCAAGAGACGATGATAGAGGGACTTCTTATAGGGCTTCTTTGTGATGGACATATTTTGGTAGAGGGTGTTCCAGGGTTAGCAAAAACGACTACCATTAACGCTTTTTCTAAACTCTTTGGACTAGACTTTAAACGTATTCAGTTTACACCTGACCTTCTCCCCTCTGACATTATAGGTGCACAGATATATAACCCTAAAGACCACAGTTTTAGCATTAAGAAAGGTCCTCTTTTTACCCACCTTCTTCTTGCAGACGAGATAAACAGAGCCCCTGCAAAAGTACAGTCTGCTCTCCTTGAAGTGATGCAAGAGAGGCAAATCACCATCGCAGATGAGACCTTTAAACTCCCCTCTGCATTTTTAGTAATGGCAACTCAAAATCCCATAGAACAAGAGGGAGTCTATGCTCTACCTGAAGCACAACTAGATAGGTTTATGATGAAGATAGTTGTACAACACAACTCCGAAGAGGAGGAGCTAGAGATCATGCGTAAGGGAGCAAATAAAAGCTTTACAGAGGTTCAGAAAGTACTAGATATAGAAGAGCTAAAGAGCTTACAAAAAGAGGTAGAGAGCGTACACATAGACAAAGAGTTAGAGCAGTATATTATTCACCTTATCTCTGCAACAAGAGAGCCTAAAAAGTTTCACTTAAATACACTTGCTAATAGCATTATGTTTGGGGTAAGTCCAAGAGCTTCTATAGACCTCTACAAAGCCTCTAAAGCCAAAGCCTTTTTACGTGGTAAGACGTTTGTAAGCCCTGCTGACATTGGTTATGTTGTGCATGATGTACTTCGTCACCGTATCGTACTCTCTTATGAGGCAAGAGCAAAAGGCATACTTGTAGATGACGTTATCTCTACTATTGTTGAGACACTACCTATACCATAATGAGCCTAGCATTTAAAGCCCTTCAACTTAAAGCTAGACATCAAGTCTATACGCTACTCTCAGGACACAACCTCTCTAAACTTCATGGTGAGGGGTATGATTTCTCAGAGTTAAGAGAGTACCAAATGGGTGATGATATACGTAAAATAAACTGGACTATCACTGCAAAGCTTGGAAAGCCCTACATTAAAGAGTTACATGCTAACCGTGAACTCTCAGTTGTAGTGAGCACCCTAATGGATGGAAGTCTCTATTTTGGTAAAGGCAATGCGAAACAAGTAAAGATTACAGAGATAGCCACCCTCCTAGCTTACGCCACACTACACAGTAACGACCTCTTTACGGGAGTGAGTTATACACAAAACCAAACATACATAACCCCACCAACCAAGCAACTTTACCACATAGACGCATTCGCAAAACATCTTTTTGAAACCTCTCTACTAGGGACTACACTAAACACCCTTACTGCTATAGAAGCACTTTTTAAAAAAGTAACCAAACCTTCATTGGTATTTATCGTAGGGGATTTTTTAGAACCTATAGACCTCTCTCTTCTTGCACAAAAACATGAGGTTATAGCCGTCATCGTAAGAGACCGAGCCGAAGAGAACCCAAAAAGCCTCGCAGAAGTCACACTTCATAACCCACACAACCAAAACAAAGTAGATACCTACTTTGGAAAAAGAAGCATAAAAAAATACTTAGCAAAACTACAAGAACAAGATGAAAAAAACCAAGAGTACTTTTCACAATATGGCATTAGATATATAAAAATATTCACAGACGAAGAAGTAGTAGGTAAGTTAAATAGTTTGTTTTTGTAGAGGTGCTAACGCTTACAACACCTCTAACTCAATATCTACACAAACAATAAAAAAGCAAATACTACAAATAAGATAACATGTAAGAAGCCCTCTAGGACGTTGGTTTCTCCGTCGTTAAAGTTGACGATACTTACAAGGAGTGTTAACCCTAGCATAACTCCTTGTATAGGGCTGATAGCAAGTTGTAAATCCATACCCATAAAGTAAGAGACTAAGATAACTGCTGGAATAGTAAGGAGTATCGTTGCTAGTGAGGCACCAAGGGCGATATTGATGACTGTTTGCATACGGTTGTCAAGTGCTGCACGAACTGCTACTATAAGCTCAGGAGAAGCAGAGATAAGTGCTACACCTACTGCACCTATGGCTAGAGGTAATCCTAAGTGACTTAAAGTGTTACCCATAAAGACAGAGAGTATCTCAGCCAATGCACCTATGGCAATAATATATGTAACTAAGGCAAAGACATGATACAAGGTATTTATCTCACCATGGCTCTCACAGTTTTCTTCATCGTCACACACCTCTTCTGCTGTACCCTTGTATTCGAAAAAGTACTTGTGAGACTTAAGCTGTATACGTGTAAATGTCACATAAAGTAGTAAAAATGTAATGACTGTAAACACTACAAACATTGTATGATGTTCAGCATCTATAAAGTGTGGAAGTACCATAGCTATCCCTATGGCAACGAGTAGCATCGAGAGGTAAGAGTTAGAGGAGTCAACATTGTAAGGTTGTTCTCCGTATTTGATACCACCTATAATAGCAGCGATACCTAGTAAACCATTAATATCAAGCATAATAGCTGAGTAGATAGTATCTCTAGCTAAAGTGGGGTTGTCAGCATGTAACATTATAATAACGATGATGACTATCTCTACAACTACTGCTGAAAAAGTGAGTATAAGTGTTCCATAAGGCTCTCCAAACTTCTCTGCTAACATCTCTGCATGATGGGCTACATTGACTGCTGCATAGATGATAACCACAAATAAAATAAGAAAACCAAGTAAGTTTCCTCCTGTTGTTGCTACTAATGTATGCTCAAATTGCTCTATTACGAAAAATGTAATGATGGCTAAGAAAAGGCTATACTCTTTTGAAAAATCTCTTAATATCTGCATTATTTTATGATGTCCTTATATTTTTTATCTAAATTTATTTTGAGCTTTCCTTGCTCTTTTTGTAAACGCTTGTCACCCTTTTTATAAGCTTTTTTTAACGCTTTTAAAATACGTGTCTGTTGCTTCTCTTTTTTAATGTTATACTTTTTAAAAAACTTTTTCACACTACCCCACTCTTCTGCAGGTACATCCATACTCTCTACACTCTCTTCCTCTTCCATCACTACCTCTATGGTATCTTGTGATTTTTTCTGCTCGAGTCTATGCAGATACAGTGTTCGCATTTCATGAAAAGCATCTTTGAGTAAATCTATCTCACTTCTTAGCGTTGAAGCTATCTGTTTATTACTCTTTTTAAGGTCTTTAACTGTCCCCTTAAGTATGGAGATAGTCTCATCTTTTGCTTTAAGTAAAGACTTATAGTCTTTTGTGTTTACTTTACTCACACTACTTTTATGGGTTTTATTTGAAGATGATGTATCTGTTAAGGAGGTTGTTGTCACTGTTGTTTCTTCTTGTCTTGGAGTGTCAAGAATGATGTAAAGCTTACCCTCTACACTCTTTGCAGTGAGTATTCCTCTTTTTATTTTCGCATAAACGGCTTGTCTTGAGATGCCAAGTTCCTTAGCATACTCAGCAGGTTTTACCAATCTCTCCATAAACACTCTCCCCCTTTGTCATTTGATTGTCAATCATAACATAAGTTTAATGAAAGGTTTACAGTGAGGAGATGAGTATCTCCTCATCTACTTATTTAGCTATATCTCTCACACAACGAACATTTAATTCCTCAGTGTCAAAAAATGAATCGCCATTTTCTATATTATCTCGGAAAATCATTGCAATGTGTGAACTCTCTTCTGAATCTTCATTGAGTTTATCTGTCCATGATGCAATACCATCTCCCTGACGTACAGGATTAAAGCTATCAATTATAACAATATCATCATCATTTTCACCATCACTTGCGACACGAATAGAAGAGATTTCTGCTACCCAGTCTTCATCTATATGAGACAATCTCCAGTCAGTATATCCTGCTAAGTCTAAGTCTTGACAGTAACTATTTGCATCACTCCAAGTATGTGTTGAAGAGGAACTTGTAGTCTCAGGAGTGTCTTCCCACATTAACTCTCCTACTGTAACTGTACCATTTGTATCTTCATTCTCATCTGCTTCAATCATAGTTATAGAAGTAAATGTTGCACTTTGCGTTCCAACACTTAGTGTTGTAGAAGTGGATCTATTATACTCGCCTGAACTTGTATGTCGGATTTTAATACTTTGTGTCGCTGTTATAGGTGTACTATAATCTATCCAATTTAAACCATCATCTATGGAGTATTCTCCACCTGATATAGTTATATTTACTTCACTATTTATTTGAATTATCTCTGCATCAAATACAATAGTTATATCTAACTCAACATCAAGTAAGTCTCTTGTACCACTTATGTAAGCTACTGTATCTTCTACATCTAAGTTATAACTTTGACCATGTTCTACAACCATTACAGCACCATGATGATAAACTTTCTTATCTTCATTATATGGCATAGAGAAATAAGCAAAGTTTTCATCTACAGAGACTGAATTAGATAGCTTATCTTCTGCGTTTGTTTCTATGCTATTTTTTGGGTTGGTTGAACTGCTTTGAATAAAAGCAAATCCTTTAGTACTAAAATAATTCCAACTTCCTTGCTCTCCAAGAACTATATATTTTGTTAAACTACTATATAACATAGCAACTTGACTACCAAATTTTTCACCCTCTTCAGGTGTTAATTTTCCATTTTCAGAAGCCGTATCAAACTCTCTTTTAAATAAATAAGCACCTTTATCATAAGTACCAACTATTATATGATCAGAAGATATATCTACACTAATTCCAAAGTGATCACTTAAATCAGTTGAATCTGATGCTTTAAGTTCAGCCATAACTTCTAGTGTATCACTTAGGTAATTGTAATAGTATGCAAAACCTGAACCTAACTCATCTTTATCGTCTTTTACAATAGGGGTTGACATAGAACCTACAACAAAGTAGTTACCATCAATTGTTACATCATATCCAAACCAATCCATCTCTTTTCCATCTTGACGGGTTAATCTCTCTTTTTGTTCAAAATCTCCACTTGTAGTATTTAATTGATATAGATATGCTGCACCCTTATGATCATCATCATTATATGCACCTACAATCAACAAATCATCACTAATATCTACACTTGCTCCAAAATGAGCAAAAGAAGTAACACCTGTTCCCGTAAAGTTTTGATCTAACGTATAAAATCCATTTAAATCTTTTTTATAGATATACACTTTACCTTCAAATCCACGCTCAGCATTTACATAGTACATACCATCACCATAAACTAAGTACTCACCATCAATAGCTATTGAACTACTATCAGCTGAAATATTATAATCTGTAGGAGGTACAATTTTTTGCTTTTGTTGATACTCCCCATTGCTATCTTTTTCATGTATATATATACCATTTCTTGCTAGAGTAGCAACTTTTTCATTATCTGTATCTATGTCAAATCCAAATATAGCATTTTCTGTTGGATCATCAGGATAGATATATGTTGGTACCTCAACAATAGCTTCAACATTTATATCATTCGTTGAAACATATTCACATACATTCATCTCCTCAGGAGAGATACTAATTGTAAATGTTTTATTCGTATCAAAATCATTACCGTTAAAAGCTAAAGTGATATTGGCTTCTGTAGGACTCACATACACTACACTACTTACTTCAATATCTGGATCCCATATATTGAAGTTTGATGCAACTAAACTACTATCATTAAACTCCAAATAGTTTGAAAGATTCATCACTAACGTTTGATTATCAATATTTAGCTCTGTAAGACTCTCTGATGCACTCACTGTTGCTTTTATTCCATATTGACCATCTACAATATAATCTATAAGTCCTGTAGCATTATTTTCATAATCTGTAGCTACTACTTCAATGCCACCACCTCCCATTGTAGGGATATGTAGTGCTACATTTACTGAAGTTGAAGCATGTAGGGTTAATGTACCTTCTGTAAAGGTATAGTCTGCTGGGTCTAAAATAACCCCTTTGGTTTGACTATAACAACTTCTTAATGCTACCGCTGTTACCTTACTTCTCCAGTCAGCATTTTCATTAAACGTTAAAACCAAATCTGGGTTTTCAAGACTTAAATCTGTAGGGTTTATGTATGGAGGATTTGATTCCACTCTTAAATCATATACGATACTATCCATACCATTATCACCATAAGCAGATATTTTAATATTATGATGTACTGCTGTTTGTGTCGGTGTGCCACTTAACTCACCTGTAGATGTATCGAAAGTAGCCCATTGTGGTCTGTTTTCTATGGTAAATGGTTTTGTAGCAGGTGCAAAGTTATCAGCATCTGTACTTAACTGTGGTAAGTAACTATACACTTCATGTACATTAGCATTAAAGTTTGGAGCTCCTACTATAAGTGGTAGTTTTACACTATCGTTTTGTTTTGTTTTAGAACTGAAGGTATCACTCTTCGTTCCTATGGTTATGAGTGTATTTAAGGTTGTATTATCTTCATTAGATGAGAGGTGTCTTACCTCAACTACATCTCCATTTTTAACCTCTGTAACATCTGTTTCATCGTTGACTGTAAAGTAACTATGTGACGCTTGTCCTTCATAACCACTGCTACTGATAGATACATTAACCTCTGCTCCTAGTCCACTAACTACCATAGATGCACTTACCCAAACATTATACTCTACACCTATTTCATCAACAAAAGCAAAATCATCCACTACTAAAGCAGGGTCTTCAACGGTTACTGTTCTTGTTAACTCATCTGCTTCATTTCCACTTGAATCTGTAGCGTTATATGTCACAATATAAGTACCTACTGTAGAGGTATCTACTGTGTCTCCACCTATAACCACACTACAAGTTTTGTCACTATTGTCTTCACAAGTTGCACCCTCTTCATTATAGGTATCATCTAGTTGTAGATTCATACGTTCAGCACCTACTAATGTCAATACGGGTTTCTCTTTATCTACTACTTTATTTTGATTGGCAACAATAGCAGGTAAAACCCCCATCATATACAGATCAAGCATATCTGATGTAGTATGCCCAGCAGTACATAGTAGTACCATTAGGACAATACCTCTCTTCACTGTTTTACGGATAAATAATTGCATAATTCTTCCTTTTAAATATACTAATTTACATTAAGTATACCAAAAAGCTGTGACATTTTTGTGCTAAAGTGTTATTTTTGTGTTCCATTAAGGACAGGAACGAAGAGACAAGGTTCTATATTCTCAGAAGTGATACGTCCATTTTTCTTATAAAAGCGTGTAATAATATGATAATCTTTACTCTGCTCAATAGGTGCGATGAGTATCCCACCTTCTGCAAGTTGTTCAAAAAGAATATCAGGTACTTTCTTTGCTGTAGCAGAGAGCAAAATACGTTCAAAAGGTGCATACTGCTTCCACCCTCTTTGCCCATCATCAAAACGTGTAAAGATGTTATTTATCTCTAAGTGTGAAAACTTGTTTTTTGCCTCTTTAAGAAGTTCATCTATACGTTCTATGGTGAAAACTCTACGGCATATGCTACTTAGTATAGCTGCTTGATACCCACTCCCACACCCTAGTTCAAGTATGGAATCTACACCCTTTAGTTCAAGATGTTGTGTCATTTTTGCTACGGTTAAGGGAGAAGATATCCACTGACTAGCTGCCAAAGGTAGTGCATCTAGTTTGTAAGAGAGATGCTTAAATTCATTAGGAACAAATACTTCTCTATCTATAGTGATAAAAGCCTCTTTTACATGCTTGTCTAACTTGAAATGTGTTTCTATCTCATGTACAAGATGTCGTCTTTGGCTCGCTTTTATCATATTTCCTCTTTCTAATGTTATAAAATATTAAAATTATTTTATCTAAAATATGATTAAGAGTATTTAATCTAACACAATATAGCGTCGCATCTTTTTGATTTCTCTAAAATCTACAGTACTTTCTAGTATCTCTTGCGTATCATCCATTACCACATCTCCATTGGGAGAGATAATAGCTGAAGAGCTTGCCATATCACTATTGGAACTATTGGAGAGAAGAACATAACACTGATTCATAACAGCAAGTGCTTGAGAGAGGATTTCTAAATGTTTTTTACGTGCTAATCCCCATCTAGCAGGTATAAGAACGACATCTGCACCCTCTATCTGTTTCCAAAGTGACTTAAAGCGTAACTCAAAACAGATAAGCAAGGCATAACGTACACCATCTATAGTAAATGGTTTAATTTTCTTCTCTTTTCCTGCACGGAGATAAAGGTCTTCCTCTCCTAGTTTAAAAAGCTTTGCTTTCTCTTGTCTATGTACAACCTTATGTTTATGTATGACCACTGCTTGGTTCACAAAATCATCACCCTCTTTAAGTAGTACGGTTAAAACCACTATTTGGCCATCTACTACTTTTTTTAAAGTTTTTATGACCTTTGCAGAAAATTTCGCAGCCGTACTTAAATGTTCATAGTCATACGCGGTTAAATAGACCTCAGGGGCAAGTACTATTTTTTTCTCTGGGTTAGAGTTTAAAAAGTCCAACAGTTTACTAAGGTTCTCTTGATAGCGTTTTTTACTTGGGAGCTGTAGAACAGCTACATCCATCTTTTTAACTGTTTTTTTCATCCTATTTCTCCTTTATTACGGTTAGAAGTCATCTAAATCTAAACTACCTTTAGAGTAGTTTGTTACATTTCCCTCAAAGAAATTAGTCTTTTGGTCATTGAACTGTGAAAAGTTATCTACCCACTTGATAGGGTGTTCTACATTATAGATCTTTTTAAGCCCTACTGCGTGTAATCTTTTATCTGCAAGGTACTGAATATACTGCTCTATAATCTCATCAGTAAGCCCAAGTATCTGCCCTTGTGTAATATAAGCACCCCATTCAGACTCAAGCTTAACAGCAGACCTAAACATCTCATAAACTTCATCCATAAGCTCTTTAGTAAAAAGTTCTGGTCGCTCTTTTCTTGTTGCATTTATCATGTTTTGAAAGAGAAGCAGATGTGTCACTTCATCTCTTTGGATAAAACGTATCATCTGTGCAGTTCCTAGCATCTTGTCTGAACGTGCCAAAGTATAAAGGTAAGCAAAACCACTATAGAAGTAGATACCTTCTAAGATTTGGTTAGCAAACATCGCTTTAACAATGTTAGTATCTGATGGATTTGCAGAGAGTTCATCATACACTTTTGCGATGGCATCATTTTTAGATTTTAACTTCATATCTCTTCGCCACAGTTCATAAATCTCTTCAGAGTTTGTAGATATACTGTCAACCATTACCGCATAACTTTGAGAGTGTAACGCCTCTTCAAACGCTTGTCTTACCAAAATAAGATTTACCTCTGGAGCAGTGATAAATGGATTTAAATTATCTATTATATTATTGGTTTGTAGTGAATCCATAAAAATAAGTTGTGCTAACACTTTATCATAGGCAGATTTTTCGGCATCTGTTAAATGCTTATAATCACTAATATCCCTAGTCATATCTACCTCTTTAGGGAACCATGTATTGTTTAACATCATCTCCCAAAGATTATACGCCCACTGATATTTTATATCATTAAGTTCAAATATCCCCGTAGGGTCTCCCCCAAATATTCTTCTCTCTGATGTTTTTTCTTTTGATTCTGGATTATATATCTTTTTACGTTTCATCTATCTACCCTATTGCATATTTCTTATTTTTTTTAAAACGCATTATACACTTTTAGACTGATTTTAGATAGACTAACTTTATGAATAAAATAGAAACAACAGAGTTCAAAAAACTCTTACAAATTATAAGCCATGCTCCTGCCCTGCGTATAGGTCACTTTTCCGATGGAGGAGAGACTATAGTAAATATGCTTAGTGAACTTTGCCAAGAAAAAGCGTACGAATATCAGATAAACTGTACAGAACCCTCCTTTTTTGAAACACTCTCACAAACCTACAAAGAGCTAAGTCATGTGAAGCCTATAAACTTTACCTTAGAACGCCCACGATACATGATACAAGGTAAGATGTATGAGTATCTTTTTGTCACAAGTACCATACCCCAAGAGATGAGAAGTGATTTTCTAAAAAAAGCCCATAGTATTATCAAAAATGCAGGAAATATTATTATCTTTTTACCCTCTGGTAGCTATGAAGAGCGTTACCATTGGGTAGAGCTACTTGAAGAGCATTACTATGTAGCAAGTAACACTATAGATGATTTATTTGAAAATTACGATGTACTTATCTCTAAGAAGATGCATGGATGGGGAGGGTAAACTTACTTCTATAGATTTTATTTGTATTTAAAGTTTATTGTGTACAATGAGGGAAAGGGTACATCGATACTCGAAGAAGTTCCATTTCTTCGAGATCAATGCGATTACTTATCGTTATCGGTGTTCTTTGACCTTTTACTCTCTTTATAACTTAACCACATAATTGTAACTTTAGCTACTCCAAGAATCAAAGTTAGTACTGAAAAATAAATTTCCATAATGTACCCTTTCAACTGAGATAACCCTGCCTATGCTAAAAAGCATTATAACTTCAAGCCCACCCACTCAAAAGAAAAGAAGAACACTACCCCATTACCTAAAAAGGGTACAAAAGATTATAGCTTCTTTTACTTGAACACGTAACGGAACACTTCGGCATTTAGTGTTAGAATTAGCGTATTAAATAGACTATTATCTCTTAATCTACGTACTTTTATGTAACTCTTTCATCAGGTCATAGGCTTGGTTTAGTTCTTGCATTTTAGCTGTTGATTCTGCTATGTAGGCTTCATCTTTGTCTTGTGATTTTATGAGGTCTGGGTGGTATTGACGTACCTGTTTTCTGTAAGTTTTTTTGATGCTATTCATATCATCGGTTTCATTTACCCCTAAGATTTTACACGCTTCTTCTACTGTCATGGTTTGCTGTTTATTTTTAAGCATCGCTTCAAAACGACTGACCATTGCAGTATAATCAGAAGAGCTAATGCGTAATGCTTCTACTATAACACGTAAGATTTTATCTTCTTCGGAACTGACTCCACCATCTACAAATGCAAGTTGTATTAAAAACTCAACATACTGTTTTCGTTTTAACTGACTACGCCCTAGTAAGGTATTTAAATCTTCTGCTACCTCTTTAGTATCAGCAATTTTCTCTTTTTCTTCATTGAAAATCTCTTTTAAAATATCTCTTGTTTTCTCTTTATTTGGGAAAATTCGTGAAATGTCATCAAACATAATACCAATAAGATGTGCTTCTAATTCATCTACTCTACCATCTGATTTTGCAACTTTTGCAACCAAAGCGATAAAAAGTCCTAGTTCACTCTGTCTAAAGGACTCTTTAGAACTTGCTGTTTTGATGAGTTTGGTTCTCACATACACCTTATAGAGTTTAAATGCTACATATAAAGAAGCGATAACAGTAAGTGTTATCCATATATTTGCGATGAAAATATAATACAGTAGAGTAAGCACTATAGCTAGGTATATCCATCTTTTTAATTTAATCATTTGTATCCTATTGTGTAAAATTTATCTATCTCTTAAAGATAAGAACAACAATAATCAGTAATAGTTTTTACTTTTACTTGAAACTTACTGTTAGCAGGTACATCAAAAGAGTCTCCACCCTTAACAGCTGTCCACTCATCTGTGTTTGGTAACTTTACATCTAACTCACCAGAAGTGATCTCCATCAACTCCGCAGCAGCAGTACCAAACTCATACTCACCAGGAAGCATAAATCCTAAAGTCTTTTTTGTTCCATCAGCAAAATTTACGGTACGACTCGTCACGGCACCATCAAAATAGCTATTACCCTCTAACTCTACATTTACATTTTCAAATTGTTTCATTTTATACCTTTTTTATTTTATTTTACTGACAACCAACACACTCTTGGCTTCTATCTTCAATATCTCCAGAACTTTCAGGTGATTGACTTCTCAAGTAGTAAGTACTCTTCAACCCAAACTTCCAAGCATTCATATAAATCTCATTTAGGTATTTACCGCTTGCTTTGTCAAGTGTGATAAAGATATTGAGTGACTGTCCTTGGTCTATCCATTTTTGACGAATAGCCCCTGCTTTAACCAGTAGGTTTTGGTCAAGGTCATAACTTGGTGTATAGTACTGCCATGTATCAGCAGAGAGTTTTGGTGCAACAACAGGGATAAGTCCAGAGAGGTTCTCTTCGAACCATTTTCTCTTATATACAGGTTCTATCGCTTGTGTTGTTCCTGTCAAAATAGAGATAGAAGAGGTAGGAGCAATAGCCATAAGGTATCCATTTCTAATACCATCTGTTTTAACCTTCTCTCTAAGTGCTAACCAATCGTGGGTGTATCCAAAGAGTCCACCTCTGTCAACAAGTTTACACGCGTTTGCATTGGCTTTGTCAATAGGAAATACTCCTTTAGACCAATCTGAACCTTCAAAAGTAGGATACTTCCCTTTCTCTAATGCTAAATCACTTGAAGCTCGTATCGCGTAGTAAGAGAAAGACTCCATCACTTCATCTATTTTAGTAAAGTGTTCATCACTTCCCCACTCTATCTGATTTTCTGCAAGCATTTGAGCTTCACCCATAACACCTAAACCTATGGCTCTTGACTTCTCATTGGTCTTTTTCACTTTTGCTAAAGGGTAGAAGTTTAACTCTATCACATTGTCAAGCATACGAATAGCTGTGGGAACAACTCTTGCTAAGTCTTCTGTAGTATGAATTTTAGAGAGGTTTACTGAAGCTAAGTTACATACTGCTGTATCTCCATCTGTTTTCTCTTTATCAACAATCCAAATCTGTTTACCATTTAGACTATCAAGTGCTGTCACTTTTTTGGCAGGTTTAGTTGTTTCATTGTCAACAGTAATCATCTCATTTTCATCATACGACTCTGTTGTTCCATCATCAAATATAAACTGTATCTTATATGTATCTGGACTTGTATTTTGAAAAATCTCTGTACAAAGGTTTGAACTTCTGATAACACCTGCATGCTTGTTAGGGTTTGTTCTGTTAGCAGTATCTTTAAAAGTAAGAAAAGGGTTACCTGTTTCAAAGTAAGATCTTAAAATCTCTTTCCATAACCCTTTTGCAGAGATCACTTCTCTTGTTATTTTGCTGTCTGATTTTTCAAGCTCTATGTAGCGTTTTTCAAACTCTTCACCATAGAGTTCTGTAAGTTCTGTAACTTCAAAAGGGTCAAAGAGTGTCCACATACCATCTTCTTGAACCCTTTGCATAAAGAGGTCATTGAGCCAGAGTGCAGGGAAGAGGTCATGTGCTCTTCTTCGCTCTTCTCCTGAGTTTTTCTTTAAATCAAGAAAATCACGAACATCAATATGCCAAGGCTCAACATAAACAGCAATAGCACCTTTACGTGTTCCGAGTTGGTCAACTGCTATGGCAACATCATTGGCTATTTTGAGAAAAGGGACTATCCCTCCTGCTGCATGTTTATGCCCATCAATAAAAGAACCCATTCCTCTTACTAAAGACCAATCCCAACCGATACCTCCACCAAACTTAGAAAGTAGTGCCATCTCTTTATATGCATCAAAAATACCCTCTATGTTATCTGGAGTAGAACCGATGTAACAAGAGCTAAGTTGGTGTCTTGGTGTTCTTGCATTTGAGAGTGTTGGTGTTGCAGCCATTACTTCAAATTTAGACAAAATATCATAAAACTTTTTTGCCCATGATTGACAGTCAAATTCATTTTGGGCAAGAAACATCGCTACACCCATAAAGAGTTGCTGTGGTAACTCAATAGGTACACCATTACCATCTTTTAACAAGTATCTGTCGTAAAGTGTACGGATACCAAGGTATGAAAACTGAAGATCACGTTCAGGTTTTATGTACTCATTTAACTCATCTAAATTATATTTATCTTTTAATCCAAGAACTACACGTCCCTCTTTTTCTGCACGTTCAAAGTGCTCACGAAGGTGGTTATAGCCTGTAAAACCTGTCACTTTATGGTAAGTATCATACAAAAAAAGTCTAGCGGCAACAAATGTCCAGTTAGGTCTATCTATATCTATCTTATCTACAGCAGTTTTAATAAGTGTTGTCTGTATCTCTTCTGAGCTAATCATATCACGAAATTGAAGTTTAGCATCTACTTCTAATTCACTTTGACTTACCTCAGACAAGCCCTCTACTGCGGCAGAAGTGTATTTTTGGATTTTTGCCACATCTAAAGTTTCAACTCTTCCACTTCTTTTTACTACTCTTATCATACAATACACTCCCTTGTGGTATAAATATTTTAGCTAAGCATTCCTAGCTAAAACGAAATCCGATTTTACTCAAATTATGCTTGATTTTTTGTTAAAAGTAACCATGTCTTGAACTAAACATTAGCTAGCATTTTTAGCTTTATGTAACATTTTATCTGCACTTAAACTCACTAATATAGAGACAAGCACATACGCTAAAAAGAAATAGAGTCCTACTTCGATTTCTGCATGACTTACCTCAGCATTATTGGATGTAAGATAAACTAAAAAAGTAGCTACTACAAACACATCCACCATTGACCACTTGCCTATAAGCTTAAAAAACTTTACCATTTTATGACCAAACCCATAGCTTACAAAGAGTGAGACAAACACTAAAGAGAGTACTTTAATCAACGGAATAAACAGAGAAAAGAGTGCTATAACCATAGCAACAATTACATCTGAGTTTTCAAAAAGTTTATAGATAGAGCCTAAAAGACTTTTAGATTCAAAAGAGAGAATAACATCACCTAGATACTCTACCTCCTTATGGATAGTTACCATCATAATAGGTGTAATTACCCCAAAAAATAGTGTAATTACAGCTGATACTGATGTAAAAAAAGTAAAAGCACGTAGTGAGATAAAAAAATAACTACTTAAAATCAACAGAAGAAACCCAATAAAGTACTCCGTATAGCGTTGACTTTTTTGTTTTTGATACTCTTTTAAAGTACGTAGCATTTCAAGTTTCTCTTTTTTTTTATTTTCATAAAAGCCTAAAGAGAGTGTAGAGGCAAACTCTTTAAGTTGAAACTCTACTAATTTTTTGGCTGTCATCTGCGTAACAAGTTTAGCCGTGGTCTCTTCATAGACTTTTGCTTGAGCATAAGCTTTTAGTCCAAAAAATAGCATAAACATAAGAACGATTGATAAAAAAGTGTAAAGAAATATTTTTTTTATAGACTTCATTCTCATATCTTAGAGTAAATTAAAGTATCGCATAAAGGAATGACCCAAGAAAAAACTATTTTCATTTTTCTTTATTAGAATCAGGGAAAAAATAAACCATTATAAGTATCCATACAACAGCTAAATCAATAGCAATATCAGCATAGTTAAAGACTGCAAAATTAAATCCACAATGCCACGCTATATAATCTACTACTCCCCCATGAATAAAGCGATCATAAACATTACCTAATGCTCCTCCAACAAGTAACCCTATAGGAAAGGCATAGCGTTTAAGGTATCCCTCTGAAAATACATAATACAAAATACCTAAAACTAAAAGGCTCTGTATCCACTTTAAGTAAGGACCTAAAAAAGCAAACATAGAGAAGGCTACACCTTTGTTGTAGTGTAACTCTAAATCTATGCAACTTCCTGCATGATAATACCCATCAACAAAGAGTATCTTAATATTTTGATCAATTACAAATGTTCCTAAAGCAACCAATAAAAAAACTGCTAGTGTACGCATTAGACCAACGCTCCTTTAAAGAAAGAGACGCACTCTTCCATCATCTCTTCTAACTTATCTTCATCTTTTCCCTCAAGAAGAAGACGAATTTTATTTTCAGTACCTGAATATCTAAAAAGATGACGCATTCCTAAACTCTCTACTTTTTCTTTAAGCACATCAAAACCTTTAATAGTTACAAAATCTCTCTTCTCTTCAACCAAAAGGTTAACAAGCATTTGAGGATAAGAGGCATAAGGGTTAAAAGCTTCACTTGCCTTTTGCTTTGTTCCTACCAAGTAAGCCAGTGCTTGCAAGGCACTAGAGATACCATCTCCTGTTTTTGCATAATCTGAAAAAATCACATGTCCACTCTGCTCTCCCCCAAAGTTTATCCCATTAGCATGCATCATCTCTACAACATTTTTATCACCTACTGATGAGCGATGAAGAGTAAGCCCTTCAGAAGTGAGGTATTCACCTAGTCCTTGATTACTCATCACTGTAGCAACCATACCTTCTCCACTTAATTTACCTTCGTTTTTAAGATGAACTGCAAGTACCGCCATAAGCTTATCCCCATCAATAACATCACCTTTTTCATCAACCATTACCAATCTATCTGCATCACCATCTAAAGCTATTCCTACATCAGCACGTAATTCTAAGACAACTTTGGCTAAATTCTCAGGATGCATCGCTCCACATCCTTCATTAATATTAAATCCATCTGGTTTATCACCTATAACGACTACATCTGCACCAAGCTCTTGCAAAATCGTTGGACCAACAATATAACCTGCTCCATTAGCACAATCAATCACTACACGTTTACCTGCAAGTGTTAATGACTTAGGAAAAGAGTTCTTAATATGCACAATATAACGACCAATAACATCATCGATTCTTTTAGATTTACCTATCTCTTTATGTGTTACTTGTGATGATTCAAGTAGTTCAAGATTTTCATAGATACTCTCTATCTCAACTTCTTTATCTCTATTGAGCTTATTCCCTTCACCATCAAAAAACTTTATTCCATTATCGTAATAAGGGTTATGACTAGCACTTATCATAATCCCCGCATCACAACGCATACTTTCTGTTAAAAATGCAATAGCTGGTGTAGGCATAGGACCTATCTGAATTACATCAAAACCCACTGCTGTAAGACCTGAAACAATAGCATTCTCTATCATATAACCACTTCTTCGTGTATCTTTACCTACAAGGATTCTTTTTGTCTTTGCAAACTGTTTAAAATATACTCCTGTAGCCATTGCTAAACGCATTGAATTTATAGCACTTACTTTTTTACCTGCTTTTCCACGTACACCATCTGTTCCAAAGAGTGACAAAATAATTTCCTTCTAAATATTAATTGTTTAATTTTAACGGAACTTTAATTAAATCTACCTCTTTAGTAGTTTTAATACAATTTTAATACTTTTTTAGATAACATTCGCGAACTAATATTCACTTTTATACTATCAGTGATAAACAATACACCTAAAAGGAACTATCCATGGCAAACAACAAATCAGCGAAAAAACGTATTTTACAAACTGCTGTAAGAACTGAAAGAAACAGATACTACAGAACAAGAATCAAAAACATTGTTAAAGCAGTACACACTGCAGTTGAAGCAGCAGACAAACCAGCAGCACTAGCAGCATTTGCAGTAGCAAATAAAAGCATCCACTCACTCGTAAGCAAAGGTTTCATCAAGAAAGCAACTGCTGCAAGAAAAGTAAGCCGTCTTCATAAAATGGTAAATAACATAGAAGCTGCATAAGTAGCTCTCCTTTTATAGGGTAACCTTATAGGTTATCCTATAATTTAATCATCCTAATAATCCAACACAAAGAACGCCTATGTTCAAAGAAAAACTCCAACCTTTTATTGACAGATATAATGATATTAACACTCTTCTAAGTTCCCAAGATATAGCCACTGACATTACACGTATGACAGAGCTAAGTAAAGAACAATCAGGACTCAGTGCTTTAGTAGAAAAAGCTCTCATTTATATTGAGACTGCTGATGCTATAACAGAAAATAAAGAGCTTCTAAGCGATGCGGAGCTTGGTGATTTAGCAAAAGAGGAACTCTCAGAACTAGAGCCTCTACTCCCACAACTTGAAAGTGAAATCAAAATTCTTATGCTTCCAAAAGATAAAAATGATGATAAAAATATTTTACTTGAACTTAGAGCTGGGGCAGGAGGAGATGAAGCTGCTTTATTTGTTGCTGATATTTTCCGTATGTACTCTCGCTACGCAGAACAAGCAAAATGGAAAATGGAAATTATTAGTAGTAATGATGGGACTGCTGGAGGGTACAAAGAGCTTATTGCACAAATATCTGGTGAAAATGTCTATGCTGAACTTAAATATGAAGGTGGAATACACCGTGTTCAACGTGTTCCAGATACCGAGACACAAGGTCGCGTACATACTTCAGCTATCACCGTAGCTGTTATTCCTGAAGTTGATGATGTAGAAGTAGATATCAAACCTAATGAGATTAAGATGGATACTTACCGCTCAAGTGGATGTGGAGGACAGTCAGTTAACACAACAGACTCTGCTGTACGTCTTACACACCTCCCTACAGGGATAGTCGCAGCCATTCAAGATGAAAAATCACAACACAAAAACAAAGCCAAGGCTATGAAAGTACTTAAAGCAAGAGTTTATGAGCATATGTTACAAGCCAGTTTAGATGAATCTGCTAGCCAAAGAAAACTACAAGTAGGTTCAGGTTCACGTTCAGAGAAAATACGTACCTACAACTACCCTCAAAACCGTCTAACTGACCACCGTATAGGGTTAACGCTCTATGCATTAGATGATATTATGAGTAATGGTAACCTAAAACTCATCTTTGAGCCTCTTATGGCACATGCACGAACAGAGTCTATTAAAGAAGCAGGACTCTAGTCTATAAAAATTAACAGAGCTAAATACTCTATTTCATTAGTATTTAGCTTTCTCTATCTTTCTGTATATATTACTTTAGAATCTTTATGAATACTCCCTGAGTTAATCACTTTAGCAAAAACACCTCTATCATTTTTTAATAATTTAGGTAATTTACTATCTATTTTTGTTAAGCTTTTACATAATGTACAATACTGACTTATTTCAAATATAACTTCACCTATTTGAAATTGGTACTTTTTTGGAAAATGATAAGGATTAAAATCAACAATTATATTCTCCCCTAAATCACCATACTGCATTTCGATATTATTTTTTGTTGCTAACAGATAACTATCAATTGAAGAGATAAGTACAGACCTCTCTCTATCCTTTGCATAAAATTTATCATTAAGCACACCATTTTCATCGACTCTTAGCTCTAAACATTCAACTCTCTCATTTTTTCCTACATGAGATTCAAATAATTTTAAAATTTTTCCTGTCTTTTTCATCTAAGCATCCTTAATAAACCAATAATCCATTAATCGTGTAAGTGTTTGTTCTTTTCGTCTTTTAAAGTGGTCAGCAAGATCAAACTCTTTTTTACCATAATTTTCTTTATACTCTTTTATAAATTGTGCATAATCTGTTTCACGCATAGCAGATATTTTAAACGTTGCTACTATCAATTTTTTATTCTCTATAGAGTGATTCTCTTCTCTCTCAAACTGTACAGTAATCCCCCCATAACGCTTATCTGAGTCTAATGTAAGGTTCATCTCAATATTAGCCCGTAACGTAGCAAAAAGATTCATAAATTGTTCTATTGGCATACTTAAATCATGTACAATTAAAGCACTATGTTCATTATAACCCCATCCACCAGATATATTCAACTCCACATCAAAAAGATTTTTAACAACATCTTTAATATTATCTACTGTCTCTAATTCTTCAAATTTTAAATTGCCCATTTTTAAACTCCATACACCAGTGAAGTGTTTATAACTCATATTAATATCAATAACATTTCAAATTAAATATCATTGGTATTAATACCCAGACCTAAGAAGAAGAGCCAAATACTCTCTTCTCGCTTATTGCTATAAAAATTCGTTAGGCGTTAGCGTACAATTTTTATATTTATCATCACATTTATAGACTGCATCAAATACAAATACTCTTTCTGCTAATTCATCTTCTAATGATGCTCTAGCAGCTGTTGACATCATACCTTTTCTACAATAAAATACAATCAAACCATCTTTAGGAAGCTTAGAAAGATCCATTTTCTCTGTCTTCATATCAAAAGGAATATTTATTGCACCATCTATATGTTGAGCATTATATCTCTCTACTTTTCTTAAATCAACCAAAGTTAAATTCTTAGGTAGTGGTTTTTTACTATTAATAAGCTCTGCAAACCAGTTTTGATCTAGTTGACCTTCTTCAATAGCTTCTTCTTTATCGTCACCGACTACATATATATCCGCACCGGATACATTTACTTTATCAAACATTGGCTTATATACTTCATTTGCAAAAAGTAAGCCTGCTGAGAGTACTACTCCCATAATGATTTTTTTCATTATCTATCCTTACTTTATTTTTACTTTTTTAGTTTTAGTATTACCTTTTCTATCTACCCATGTCATAGAGAATTCATCTCCAGATTTAAATTCATCGCCTTTAAATTTAAATTGGAAAATAGGGTTTTTAGATAAAAATTGACTAGTTGAAATATCAATTACTACTTTATCTTTTACTGTTCCAGAAAGATGCGTAATAAAGTTTGCATTCTCTCTATCTCCAGTCTTTTTTTCTGCTTGATTATATGTTGTCATAGCGTGTTTAGCCATCATTTTTACTTTAACTACACCATTTTTTAATTTAGCTTTTACTTTCATTAAAATTCCTTTTAAACTATTTAATTATATATTTAATCATTGTGAAGATTAACCTTCACAACCACCAGCAGCTACTTCAAGAGATTGTTTCCCTACATATAGCTTGCCATCAAGACCTTCTACTACTACAGTAATCGTTCCTGATTTTCCCATTTTTATTTTAAGAGAATATTGTGTTAAATCATATTTTCCTACATTATATACAGCTACTGCACTTTCAGGATTTGCATCTTGAAAAATAGCTACAGTTTTAGCAGGAATTTTCGTACTAAACTTTACAGGTACTGCACCACCATTTGATGCTACTGAAGGTAATTTTATCTTTACCCCTTTCTCTATCATCTCTGCAGAACCAAAAAGTTCTTTAATAGCATCATCAACTGTTTTAGCTTCCCATACCTTTGGTTTTAACTTTCTATAATCATCAGCACTTAAGCTTGCAGGCACTACAGATAGTGCAACAGCACTACCAAAATATCCTAAGAATTTTCTTCTATTCATTTTCTTTCCTTTAAATTTAATTTTTACTACAAAAATACTTTGTTCTATCTCTAATACTATCACTTCATTGTGCAGTAAAAATGTGTAGATAAAACTATTTACTTTTACTTCAACATAAAGTCAACCACTTGTTTAAATTCACTCTCTGTAAGAGATGAACCACCAAGTGCTGGCATACCCTTATTTGTACCATTTATTCCATTAGCATAAACTTTTTCAACACCTTTTTCTACATATGGAGCCCAAGCATCTTTATCTTTTGCAGCTGGAGCAATAGCACCATGACACATAGTACAACTAGCTTCATACGCTTTTTCTGCATCAAAACTCATCTTATGTACACTATCTTCTTTTTTATCTGGTAAATCCTTAGAAACATTCATAGGAGGATGAAAATCACTAATTCCTGCACCTTGAACTCTTGCTATTTTAGCTGAAGGCTCTTGACAATTTTTCATACATCTTTTAGATTTTTCAACTTTTATCGCACCATAATTTTTAGGTTCTCTATAGAATGCTCTGATTCCTTTAAGTGCGTCAGGTCCACTAATATTAGGAACAAACCCATCAACATTTGGCATTTTAATCTTTAAAAACTTTTCTCTATTGAGAACATATTCATCATCAACTTCTTCACCATCTATTTCCATCTCATTAATATTTAAGATATAGGCAGTTAAAGCATATGTCTCATCATCACTTAATGTTTTTGATTTTGTATGAGGCATAGCATCTCTAATATACCAAAATAATGTACTAGCTTGTGGCCAATAGGAACCAAAAACTCTTACAGGACCTTCAGCTTCTGGATCTTTCCATCTGTTGTTTGTAAGTGTTTTCTGTAACTCCACTGCATTACCTTTAGATAGTGAGGGATAACCGCCCCCTCCACTACCAAAGTCACCATGACACATTACACATTGTGCTTCATAAAGTTCTTCACCCTCTTCTACTGAACCACTACCTTCTGGTAATCCTGTACCATCTGGCATTACATCTTTATCCCATGCTTTAAGTTCATTCTTAGTAGCTAATCTACCATGATTTAATTTTAATCCATAGGCATTAGGATTTACTCTATACAAATGTGTTTGATTCCCAACTATAGGGTACTGAACACCACCACTTATATCTTCTTTTTTTACAATCTCAGAAGATGCAAAACTTAAAGTACTAAATAGTACAGTGGCTACAGTAACTGATAATAATTTATGATCTAATTTGAACATGATTCACCTCCCCATTTTCAGTAACTTCCCACGTCTCTACAGCATTTCTGTGATAAATAGACTCAACACCCATTACCGATACTTCTTGATCAATAGTAGGTTGAATAAATCCTGCATCATCCATTGCTCTTGATGTGAGTAGTAACTTATCACCTTTTTTATATGTATGTATATAACTCCATCTTGTCCAACACTTAGGAAGAACCAAACCTTTTAAACTTGCTTCAACATAATTTTTACCACCATCAAAAGATAAGTCAACTGTTGTTATCGTACCCATTCCTGACCATGCTAAACCTTGTATTTCTACAACATCTCCATCTTTTAAATCTTTCCATGGTTTTTCTGGTGAAGGAGAAACTACTGTAGAGTTTACTTCATTAGCATAAAAGTGTTGTATTGCCTTACCATCAGGTTTAAGTGCAGTATATTTAGATGTTTCCTCTTTTGCAAACCAAGGTTCCTCAGAGAAATCTAATCTTTTTAACCATTTGACACAAAGATTACCTTCCCAACCTGGAAGAAGTAATCTAACAGGATATCCTTGTTCAGGTCTTAAAGCTTCTCCATTTTGTCCCCATACAATCATAGCATCATCAAGTATTTTATCTATAGGTACAGATCGTCCCATTTCTGAATTGTCACTACCTTCTGCAAGCATCCATTGTACTTTAGAGCTAAGCCCTAAATCTTCTAATATAGTCTTAATATAGACACCCGTCCACTCTGCACATGCCATAAAGCCTTTTGCAAATTGAAGTGAATTATATTGTGGTCTTCTCCACTCTTGACCACCATTTGCAGGACATTCTATAAAGTGTGTTCTTGTTACACTTGGATATCTTTTAAGTTGATCAAGTGTCAATACTATTTCTTTATCAACAAGCCCTGTAATCATAAGTCTAAATTCATTTGGATCTATATGTGCAGTTCCTCCATGGCTTCGTGAAAAAAAAAGACCATTTGGTGTAATAATCCCTTCACTTTCATGAATAGGCGTTACAGCAATAGATGCTCGATAATTTCCTGAAGCGAGAAGCTTTGTATATCTTCTAGTATTATTATGTTCATATGCAGATGGAATACCATAAAGATTCTTTGTAACAGCATCTCCCCATGACTGCCCCCATTTTGTATGATGCATAATTGCTTGATCATCAGCACTTAGTACTACAGGTACTAAAGTACCAGCAGCAGCTACACTTAGAACACTTGTTTTTTTAAAAAAGTCTCTTCGACTCTTTGACTCAAGAGATTTTTTACTCTTCTGATTCATTTTAGTCATTATTCCTCCTATCTATAAATATTATTTTATGTAGTATAATGATGCTATCATAATAAGTCAATATATATTATAATATATTTTTATATAATTGAATTATATACTCAAAATGTTACACTATCATAATTAATAATCAAAGAAACATATAATTATCATCAAAATAAAGAATCAAATTATTTACCTTTTAAATGAATATTTACAATATGTAAAGAAGTTATGTAATATTTTTAATGATAAATGTTAACAAATGAAGTATAAATGAAAGTGTGCAGTATTCAGATAAGGGTATATCCCTTATCTATAATTTAAAATCTATATCTAATATAAAATCTAGCATCTTGTGCTTTATCAACTATAAATGGTAACATTGCTTGAGATCTAGGATCGCCAGCTGCCGCACCCTTTTTAATATCTGAAATCTTCATTGGTGTACCACCATTACCAAAGAATTGGTTACTTCCTGTATATTCATAATCTATTGCCGTATATCTAAATTGTGCACTTAATGCCTCATTAATTTGGTAAGTATAATACATTTCAAAAGCATCACCACGTACAGCTAATTTAGATCCTATCATAGTATCTTCTGCATAAGTAAATGATCTCCAATATTTACTACCATGATTATATTCTACACCTAATTTACCATCAAATAAAGGTTGTTGTAGTCCAACCCAATAAGATGTACCCGTTTCACTATCTGTTGAGCCTAACATACTTTCCATAGAATCAGGATTTGTTTTAGTCCAAGCAAAAGAAGCAAAAAGTTTCGTGTCTTCAAATACTGTATCTTCTGCTAAACCATCCATCATAGCTGATAAAGCTGCACCATCCATATTACCAACTGTTTTAAAGCCTTGTGATAAATCCATTGGATCAACTAAACCAGGTAAATCATAAGCTCTAAATACATTTGTTTTAATTTTATACTGCCCATCATCATATGGTACAAAAATAAATCCTAATAACTTAACATCATCTACAATATTTGCATCATCATCGTAAGTTGTACTATCACTAAACATTGGCTTCGCATTTGTTGATCCTTGTCCAGCACATATTTTAAATGACATACCAGAGATACCTGTTAGATTTTCTAACTTAAAAAGAGAACTAGCTCCATCAAATTCAACATCTATAATATGTCCTAGTGGAGATTGTGCCTTATCATCTTCTCTTAGGCTAGAAAGAAAACCTGTAGTTGAAGGTCTTCTTCCCATAGAAAAAGTCCAAGGAATATCTGTACCAAGAAAATCTTCACCCAAATAAAGCCAATATGCTTGTCTTACTTTCAATGCATTTCCAGTTAATGCTTCATTAGTTACCCAGTCAAAAGTATCCATACCCCAACCTCTATTATTACCAAAGTCAGCACCAAATGCTTTATTCATAGAAAGTTGACCCTTAAAAATATTTTGACTATTTGGTGCATATGCCATATTTAACCAAAGTCTTGTTGATAATAAACTATCATTACTTCTACTGCTACCATCAGCCATATCATAATTAATTTTATCCATTGATGTTCTTAAATCAACACCCCATTTTATATTATCATTTGCATCATGTGCTTTTACTTTATTTATTTTAGTATTCTGCTTTACTAAATCTTTTTTAACATCTGCTAATTCAACTTCAAGTGCTGTTAATTTTGCACTCAAAGCTGAGTTACTCATTGCACTTAATCCACTTATTGCCATTGTTGCTATCATTGATAGCTGTACTATTTTTTTCATTATATTACTCCTTAATTTATATTCGTCCAAAATATATAAATATAGTCTAAGATAATATTGGTAAACATAAACTTAAATAGTATATATAGATAAAAACAAAAGGAGAATAAGTAAAAAATAGTGAAATAGTTTAAAATGAGAGATAAAATTGGATAAGAAAAAGTAAAAGTAAAAGTAAAAGTAAAAGTAGTGATATTAATAAGTGAATAAGAAGTAAAGAAGAAATAACTCAAAGTGGCAGCGACCTACATTTCCACAGACGTAGCCTGCAGTATTATCGGCGATGGGAGGCTTGACTTCCAGGTTCGGAATGGAGCTGGGTATGACCCTCCCTCTAGCCCC